>Ga0157376_10000016_pt1 | contig 271570 bp, 202 predicted proteins | sample M45metaG_FD_121801 | JGI IMG/M metagenome (GOLD analysis project Ga0157376, IMG submission 121801) | Miscanthus rhizosphere microbial communities from Kellogg Biological Station, Michigan, USA - M4-5 metaG | ecosystem: Host-associated > Plants > Roots > Rhizosphere > Soil | place: USA... | reverse complement strand
CGCACCGCATCGTGATTGAGTTGATGGAACGCGGATGGATCACGCACCTGGCCACGAACGGCGCCGGCACCATCCACGATTGGGAACTCGCGTTTTTGGGTCGCACGGAGGAAAGCGTGCGCGAGAATGTCGCCACCGGCACGTTCGGCACGTGGGATGAAACGGGGCGCTGCATCCACCTCGCGCTGCTGGCCGGCGCATTGCGCGGCTTGAAGGAGGCGCACGTGGCCGAAAGCGACATCCTCATCGTCCTCATCCCGCGCATCGTTCGTTTGCCCGATTGGACTCGCGCCGACCTGCGGCCCATCTCTTCCGGCGTAGAACAGAACATCACCACCCGCCGTCAAAGTGACATCCGCACTCCCGAAACGACCAAACCGGCACCGGCTCCTCAACAACCGGCCACGCAGCCGCCTCCTGCGCAGCCCATGCCGGGCGTCGCTCCACCCGTGACCGAGCCGCAGGCGGCAGCGGGTCAGGGCGCGCGCCTTCGTTTCGATCCGCAGGCCTTGACCCTGGCTCCCGGGCAAACCGCCACGCTCGGCGTCGCCGTGGACAACGTCAGCGATCTCTACTCCATCCCGATGATGTTGCAGTACGACCCCGCCGTCATCAGCATCGAAGACATTCAGCACGGCACATTTCTTTCCAGCGGCAACCAGGAAATCGCCATCGTGCAAGGCGGCGACAAATCCAAGGGCCAGGTGATGATCGCTGCCACTCGCCAGCCCAACACCCCCGGCGTCAGCGGCAGCGGCACTCTTCTCGGCGTCGTCATCAAGGCCATCGGCCCGGGTGCCACTAATCTTTCCATCGTCCAGGTCAACGCCAAGGACTCGCAGCAGAAGCCTCTGGCCCTGGTCACAACCGAGGCCAACGTGCAGGTTAAGCCCCAGTAGTTTTTTAACCGGGCCGACCGGTAACTCTGAGTGCGGTGTGCCAAGCACCGCCGCTTTCTTCGCCGCTGGTTCGGCGTTATATTTTTAGTAGACACTCAGAATGCGACGCCACAACCCACAAGCCGGCATGACTTTGATCGAGCTCATCCTCGCCTGCTCAATTCTCGTCATCCTAGCGTCTGCCGCCCTCCCCGTCGCCCGCTTCTCCATCGTTCGCAGCAAGGAAAACGAACTCCGCCGCGATCTCCGCGAAATGAAAGACGCGATTGACAAGTACAAGGACCTGGCCGACCAGCAGAAAATTCGCGTCGAAGTCGGCAGCGAAAACTATCCGCCGGACCTCGACACCCTAGTCAAAGGCGTCCAGGTTGGCACCGCCGACAAGAAAATCCGATTCCTCCGTAAAGTTCCCGTGGATCCCATGACCGGCCACGCCGACTGGGGCCTGCGCTGCGTCACCGACGATCCGGATTCGCAAAGCTGGTGCGGCAAAAATGTTTTCGACGTCTATTCCAAATCGCAGGGAACCGGCCTCGATGGAACCAAATACTCGGACTGGTGAGTTATGAGAAAGAATCGCCTCCACAAGTCGCGCGGCTTCACTCTGATCGAGCTGCTGATCGTGATTGCCATCATTCTCATTCTTGTCGGCATGGCCGCCGGCAATTACCGGCGCACCATCGTGCGCGCCAACGAAACCGTCTTGAAACAGGACCTAGTTGAAATGCGCAAGGCCATCGACAACTACACTCTCGACAAACAAGCCGCTCCGCAATCACTTGACGAACTGGTTCCCGATTATTTGCGTGCCATTCCAAAGGATCCCATCACGCAAGCCACGGATTGGGTTCCCGATGTCGAGCCGGTAGTTCTAAGCCCGGATCAAGCTGGCACCGGAATTACCAATGTCCACTCTGCGTCCGACAAGGTCTCCCCGTTCGAAGGCACGGCCTACAACCAGTGGTAAATCCTTCGTTTCGCCGATAAACACCTTTGGTCGCAATTGCTCCGCTTGCTCCTGCTGAGTCATACTAATTTGCGTCAATCGTCGTGGCCTGCCGCCTTCGCTCATGAGCCGTCCCAAACTCGCCAAGATTTCCCGCAAGAGAACCCTGGCCCTCGCGCATGGACTCGATTCCCTGCGCAACCGCAACTGGCGCACGGCCTTCTCCGACCTCACGGTCGCAGACCAGGGCTCCGCCCTCACGGGCGACGAGCTCGAAGCCTTGGCCATTGCTGCTCATTTAAGCGGAGAGGAAGCCCGCGCTCTCGAGCTCCTCGCACGCATCCATCAAGCCCATCTCGACGCGGGCAATATACGCCGCGCCGCACGCTTCGCATTTTGGCTGGGCTTCATCGCCCTCAACGAGGGTCAGCACGCTCAGTCCAATGGTTGGCTCGCGCGGGCCGGCCGTTTGCTCGAGGATCAGGAAACTTGCGCCGAGCACGGCTATTTGCTGATTCCTGCCGGCATCCGCTCCGCGCGCGGCGGCGAAATCCAGACTGCGATCGCCGCTTTCCTCCGTGCCGCCAAGATCGGCAAACAGTTCGCCGACAGGGACCTCATGACCATGGCCCTCAACGGCCACGGTCGCGCACTCATTCGCGGCGGCGAACACGCCAAAGGCGTCAGACTGCTCGACGAGGCCATGGTCGCCGTCATCGCCGGCGAAGTCTCGCCCATCGTTGCCGGCGGCATGTATTGCAGTGTCCTTGAATCCTGCCGCGAAACTCACGACCTGCACCGCGCTCAGGAATGGACCCGCGCCCTCGATCAATGGTGCGCAGACCAGCCCGAACTCGTCCCTTATCGCGGTCACTGTCTTTTACATCGTGCCGAAATTCTCCAGCTCCGCGGCTCCTGGCGCGAAGCGCTGCAGGAAACGTTCGGCGCGCGCGACCGCCTCTCTCATCCCACGCCCAAACCCGCCCTGGGCGCCGCACTCTACCGTGCAGGGGAGCTTCATCGCCTCCTTGGCGAGTTCTCCCAAGCGGAACAAGCCTTTCTCCAGGCCGGAAAATTTGGCCATTCCGCACAGCCCGGACTCGCCTTGCTTCGTCTCGCGCAAGGCCGTCTGGACGCCGCAACCAAATCCATCGGTCGCCACGCCGATCGGGCGGGTGCGGCCAGAGCCCGCCCCTCCGCTGGCCAGGCCGAATTCCTCGAAGCCTGTGTCGAAATCGCTGTAGCGGAAAAGGACCTCGATTCCGCGCGCCGTTACGCTCAGGCGCTCCGCAAACTTGCCGCAAAATTCAAAGTCCCTATGCTCCAGGCCATGGCCGCCTGCGCCGAAGGCTCCGTACTTCTCGCCGGTGGCAATCCTCGCCGCGCCCTTCCCGCTCTTCGCCGAGGCTCGGCCATCTGGCGCGAACTCGACGCTCCTTATCCCGCCGCCCGTGCTCGCGCACTGGCCGCACGCGCCTGCCTCGATCTTGACGATTGCGATGCTTCCGCGCTCGAACTGGCCGCCGCCCGCGACGCCTTCGAACGCCTCGGCGCCAGGCCCGACCTGACACGCCTGGCCTCGCTTTCTACGAGCCAGCCACAGGGTGACTCTCCGCTCAGCTCCCGTGAAGTCGAAGTGCTCCGCCTGGTAGCCTCCGGTGCCGGCAACCGCGCCATTGCTCAAAAACTCGCTATCAGCGAGAAAACCGTCGCCCGCCACCTCAGCAACATTTTCGTCAAACTCGACCTCAACTCCCGCTCCGCCGCTACGGCCTACGCCTTCCAGCATCGCCTGGTATGATCTCGCTACATGAAATTACCCATTTCGCTGTTTTCTTCGCGTGGGTATTCCGCCCGATGCGCAGCTTCTGTGGGTCGTCTACTCTGTCTCCACAACAATTTTGAGGGAGGCACATCGTGCAAATTCTAAGTAACCCCAAGCGCATCCACACCGTCGTTATCGGAGGCGGCCAGGCAGGCCTGGCCGTCGGCTATCATCTCGCCCGTCGTGGCGTTCGCTTTCTGATTCTCGACGCCAACCATCGCGTAGGCGACGCCTGGCGCAATCGCTGGGATTCTCTCCGCCTGTTCACCCCGGCTCGCTACGCCGGGCTTCCCGGTTTTCGTTTTCCCGCGCGCGGAGACTCTTTCCCCACGAAACAAGCAGTGGCCGACTATCTCGAATCGTATTCCAGGCGATTCCACCTGCCGGTCCGTACCGGCCTGCGGGTCGACCGCGTAACCAAACGCGGCGAGCGGTTCCTCATCACCGCCGGCAAGGAACAGTTCGAAGCTGAAAACGTCGTCGTGGCCATGGCCAACTACCAGAAGCCGCGCACACCGGCGTTCGCGAAGAATCTTCACCCTTCCGTCAAGCAACTGCACTCCAATGACTATCGCAATCCGGCGCAACTCCACCCCGGCAAAGTGCTCATCGTCGGAGCAGGAAACTCCGCCGCCGATATCGCTATCGAACTTTCCCATACTCATCCCACGCTTATGTCCGGGAAGGAAAGCGGCCACATTCCCTTTGCCATCGAGAGCTTCTTCGCACGTTTCATAGCCGTTCGCATCGTTCGCTTCATCGGTCATCACATTCTCTCTCTGGCCACTCCGATCGGACGCAAGCTTCGTCCCAAAATGCTTCATCGCCCTGCGCCGCTGGTTCGCGTGAGGCCTGCCGATCTCATCGCCGCAGGCGTCGAGCGGCTTCCTCGCGTCGTGGACGTCCGCAACGGCCAGCCGCTCCTCGCCGACGGGCGCTCCCTGGACGTGCAAAACGTCATCTGGTGTACCGGGTACGATCCCGGCTTTTCCTGGATTGACTTGCCGGTATTCGAGCCCAATGGCGACCCGCTCCATGAACGCGGCATCGTCTCCCGCGCGCCGGGCCTGTTCTTCGTCGGCCTTCACTACCTTTACTCCATGACCTCCGCCACCATCGTCGGCGTGTCCCGCGATGCCAAACGCATCGTCAACGCCATCGCCGCCCGCGACCAGTCGCAGGCCGCCGCTTGATCTTGCCAACTTCAAACAACAAAGCCGTCCTTCTCTAAAAGGACGGCTTTGTTCTGCATCTGGATTCTCGCTGTCGCCGACACGCTGCTGAAATCGAATGCCGCTACTGCAGTCCATCCACGATATACAAATCCGATGCAATTCGGGTGTATGCGTAAACGTAACTCTTGAAGTCGGCGGAAAATATGGGCGTCCCCAAATCTTCCGCTCGCATTCCATCCGGAACTGCTACGGTCCGGAAAGGCTTCCGTTTGCCTGTGCTGAGCTCAATTTCATAGACCACATTCGGACGTTCCACACGCGCGGCAAGTATGCTCTTTCCGTCCGGCAACCAGTCGAGAGGACGTTCTCCAACCTCAGCGCCGGGCACCGTACGAACCTCTCCACCGTCCACCGGATAGATCGCGATCTTGCCATTGGGGTCGATCGCAGCCACTTGTTTGCCATCCGGCGCAATCGTTCCGCACAGACGCGTATCAACCCCTTCGGGGCTGATCGGTCTGGGGTTTCCTCCTTCCGCATCTTGCACCCACAAGCGCTGGCCGTTGGCGTTCGCCGCATTCCCCAGTTCCAAAATCCTTTTTCCATCTGGAAAGAAACGGGCGATTTGCACTTGCACGTCACCGGTGGCAATGGTCCGTGCTTCGCCCGCACCGGTTGGCAACTCCGTGAGCCTGCGGTTGCCGTCCGGTCCTGGAACCAGCGCCAGAACTTTCTTACCGTCCCGACTCAATTGCGGGCCTACTCCGTTGCCCAGTCGAACTGCGGGGGAACCGTCCGTTCCCCGCACATAGAATGCACCGGTGGCCTCGCCCGCTTCGCCGGTTTCATCGAACGCCGCAGTCTTGCCGTCCTGCGTAAGGTCGCGGGCGATCGTCCAGTCATGCCAACTCAGGTCGCGCTCCTGTTTTGAACCCGGGCTCATGCCTAGCATTCCGCTGCGCCAATCGTCCCGCGAAAACAACACCCGGCCTTCCTTCGAAATATCGTGCAGTGTCAGCGTTCCGGTTCCCAGATAAACCAGCCGTTCTCTCTTGCCCGGAGCCACCGCATAGAGAGCACGGCTCGAGCCGGACGTGGTGGCGCTAAACCAGATTTCGTGTTGCGCCGGATGCCAGGCCAGCCCTTGCGTGCTCACAAATTTGAGCGTGGACAGCGTCTTCTTTTGTCCGTTCTTATCCACCGTCGCTACCGATCCGGCGTCATCCCGCGGAAAAGGATGGTCCAGAAACGCGACCAGCGAACCATCCGGCGAAATACGCGGGTGGCTGATCCAGCCGGCTGATTCATAAAGGACCTTTCCGAGCGGATATTCCAGCCGTATCTTTCCGCCGATGCGGCGTACAACTGCCAGCGACCCGTCCGGCGCCCAGTCTGCATACTCCACGCCCTCTGCGATCGGCCGCGGCGCGCCTCCTGTCTGCGGTGCGCGCGCCAGCATTCCGGAAAATGCAAAACCTAACGAAGTGGTTGGGTTAGACTGCACGGCCAGCTCGCCATTTGGGGCGACTGAGAGAATGCTCGTCGAGGTCATTCCGATCGGTCGCGATTCCACGCTACCGCTTTGCGCAAAGAAAAGCTCCGGCGGATGTCCCTCAAGGGACGCTCCATAAATCAAATTGCCGTCCGGCGTAAACCGCGCGCTCAAAATCGTCAGACGGCTGAAGGTCACCCGATGCAACCGCGGGTGAAGCTCAGGCGGTGTTGGCCGCATCCACGCGCCCAAAGCAAGGCCGGCCGCCAAAAGGGCCACGCCGGCGAGCGCCGACTTCAGCCATTTCGCCTGCGATTTCCCACGCACAGCCGCGGCACCCGTCGTCGTCGAAGTTCCTGAAACCGACTCCAGGTCAAACGCGATGTCGTGCGCCGACTGAAACCGCTGCGCCGGCTGTTTTTCCACGCAGTGCCGCACGATCCGGTCCAACGCCGGCGCAATTCCCACTTTCGGCGAAAACTCCGGCGGCTCTTCATTCAGAATTGCCGTCATGGTCTCCGCGCCCGTGCCCCTTTTAAAGGCGCGCGTACCGCTCAGCATTTCGTAGAGAATGCTTCCGAAACTGAATATGTCTGAACGCTGGTCCGCGGGTTCTCCCCGCACTTGTTCTGGCGACATGTACCCGACCGTACCCAGCACCTGCCCCGCGTGCGTGCCGGTTGCTGTTGCGCCTGTTACGGTTTCTACTTGCTCCGGCCGTTGCAGCTTCGCCAACCCGAAATCCAGGATCTTGAGTCGCCCGTTCCGCGTGACAAAAATGTTTTCCGGCTTCAAATCGCGGTGGACGATTCCCTGTTCGTGAGCCGCTGCCAGCCCGTTCGCCAATTGCACCGCCAACTCAATCGCTCGCTTCGACGCAATGCCCGTCGGCGGTATCCTCTCCCGCAGCGTCTCCCCGTCCAAGAGTTCCGACACGATGTAATGCACTTCGCCGTCCGTGCCAGATGTTCGCCCAACGTCATACACCGCCACAATGTTCGGATGGTTCAGCGCCGCCACCGAGCGCGCTTCCAGTTCAAATCGCCGCAACCGGTCTTCATCATGTGTGAAAGAAGCAGGAAGGACTTTCAGCGCTACGTCGCGTTGCAACCGTGCGTCGTGAGCCTTGTACACTTCGCCCATTCCGCCCGATCCGATCAACGCAACAATCTTGTACGGCCCGATCTGTGTCTCGGCTGGGAGCCCCATCGTTGCGCGCGATTATACTCACCCTCACAAACTTTGCAAACTACTGCAGACCTGAGCGCCTGCATATCTCCTGGACACTGCGCCGGCGCATCGTGCGAGTCTGGCGCGCTGCCCGCGGCAAACGTTAGCTCAGCAGCGGGAGCACCCGAGCGAACGGAGGCGCGACACACTTACGAGCCTGCTGCCCACTCGTCCTGACTGGTACTCTCGCCTGGTAGCCCTTTTAGAATCAATACTTGCAGAAGACCCAGGGAGGGCACCCGAGGCCCACTTTGCCTTAACAGCAGGCTGCGATTTAGGTCGTCGCGACAACCCCATCCGCTATCGCCAACGCTTCATCGAGCGCCGCCACTCCCTGATCAATCTCGGCCTCCGAAATAATCAGCGGGGGCGCCACCACGAAGTGGCTCACCCAGGCCTGGATTGTCACACCGCGCTTCATCATCTCTGCTGCCACCTGGTCCACCACCAGCGGCGTCCCGGAAATTTTGTCCCGCATCGTGTTGAACGGTTCCTTGGTGTCCTTGTTCTTGACCAGCTCTACCGCCCAGAACATCCCGAGGCCGCGGACTTCCCCGATCGAAGGATGCTTCGCCGCCAGCGCTTTCAGTTTGTCGCCGAGATATGCGCCCACTTTTTTCGCGCGCTCCACCAGATTCAGCCGCTGCATTTCGTGGATGGTCGCCACTGCCGGCGCCAGCGTCATCGGATGCGCTTCATAGGTATGCCCATGCGCAAAATAGTGATCGTCAAAATGTTTTGCGATCTTCGCCGTCGTCGCGCACAAACCGAGCGGCACATACGCCGACGTAATGCCCTTCGCGGTCACCAGAATGTCCGGCTGCACGTTCCAGTGATTCATTGCGAACCACTCGCCAGTACGGCCCCACCCGGTCATCACTTCATCGGCGATCAGCAAAACCCCGTGCGCATCGCAGATCTTGCGCAGCTTCGGGAAATACTCCGCCGGAGGAACCAGCACGCCGTTGGTTCCCACTACCGGCTCCGCCACAATCGCCGCGACGTTGCTCTCGTTCGCGATCATGTGCTCAACGTAATCGGCGCATGCCACTCCGCAAGACGGGTAGGTATGCTTGATCGGACATTTATAGCAATTCACCTCCGGCGCAAAAATAAAACCCTGCGCCTTCCCCACCGGCTCCATCGCCCAGCGCCGCGGATCGCCGGTTGCAGCAATCGAAGCCGTCGTCGAACCGTGGTAGGAACGGTAGCGCGCGATGATTTTCGTTTTTCCCGTGTACATGCGGGCAATTTTGAAAGCCGCTTCGTTCGCATCGGTCCCAGAAGTGGTGAAAAAGAATTTTTCCAGGCCTTTTGGCAAAACTTCGAGCAGCAGTTCACTCAGTTGCGCGCGCGCATCGGTCGCATATGAGGGCGCGATGTATGGCAAGGTCCGTGCCTGTTCTTCGATCGCCTTGATGACCGCCTGATTCTTGTAGCCAAGATTTACGCACATCAACTGCGAGGACAAATCCAGATAACGCTTCCCGTCCGCGGTAATGAAGTAGCAGCCTTCGGCGTCCACCACGTGCGGTGGATTCCAGCTCTTCTGAAATCGCCAGGTTCCATAATTCAGTCTCTTCGTCGTTTCCACGACGTTTGCAGAGGTTACAGTTTCATTCGGCATCGCATCTCTCCCTCAGGACGCCTTCATTCTACGAGGTTTTCTGCGTGCGGTGAATTTCGGGGCTCAAAGGGCGTCGGCCTGCGCGGTCTGTGCCTGCATGCTGGGAGTTTTTCCCATCAGCAAGCAGTATGCAACGGCGGAAACCAGAAAGCCGACAAACCACGCATAGTCGTAGAGCCAGCGCAACGCCGGAACGAGCAGACCGATCAGTGCGACAACCACACCCAACGCCAGTGCCGCCAAAGCGCGGTAATTGAATCCGCCCGAGTATTCGTAGAGTCCGCCGCGCCGATAGAGCGCACTGGCGTTCAATGTCCGGCTGCGCACTACGAAATAGTCCGCGATCATGATCCCCGCAATCGGCCCCAGCAGCCCGGAATAGCCGACCAGCCAGCCAAAGATATAGCTATTGAAATCGGTCAGCAATTTCCACGGCATCATCAGAATTCCGATGACTCCGGTAATCAGCCCGCCCGTGCGAAACGAAATTAAGCGCGGATTCAAGTTGGAGAAATCGTTGGAAGGAGAGACCACATTCGCCGCGACATTGGTATTCAATGTCGCGATCAACAAGGCGACCAGAGCGATCGACGCGACGACCGGCTCATTGAACCGGCCCAGCAGCGCGACGGGATCCCATATCGCTTCGCCAAAGAGCACCACCGACGCCGAAGTTACCGCAACACCGATAAAGGAATATAGCGTCATGGCTGTTGGCAGGCCGAGCGCCTGGCCGACCATCTGCGCCTTCTGCGATTTGGCGTAGCGGGTAAAGTCAGGAATATTCAGCGCAACAGTGGCCCAAAAGCCGACCATGCCCGTCAGCGATGGAATGAAGAAGTGCAAAAAATCGCCGGTGGTTTTGAATTTGCTTGGCGTGCTCAACACTGGGCCAAGTCCGCCGGCTTTGCGCGTGATCCACCAAAGCAACAGGAGACCAACGCCGAGCATAAACGGCGCACCAATCCCTTCGAGAAACTTGATCGTTTCAATACCCCGCCAGATCACCGCCATGTTCAGCAGCCAGAATGCAAAAAAGCAGATCCACGGCATCAGCGCATGACTCGCCGCACCCGGCCACAGAACCCGCAGCATGGAGTACACGGCTTGCCCGCCGATCCAGCACTGGATGCCGAACCAGCCGCAAGCGACGAGGGCGCGCAGCACCGCGGGAATGTTCGCTCCACGCACTCCGAAGGAAGCGCGCACGTACACCGGAAACGGAATGCCGTATTTCGTTCCGGCATGCGCGTTGAGAATCATCGGCACAAGCACAATCAGATTGCCCAGAAGGATGGTGCCAATGGCTTGCTTCCAGCTCATGCCGCCGGCAATCAAACCGGACGCGAGCATGTACGTCGGAATGCAGACGCTCATTGCGACCCACAGCGAAGCGTAGTTATAGGTTCCCCAGGTGCGCCGTTGCTGTGGAATCGCGGCTAGGTCTTCGTTGTAAAGCGAGGTGTCGTGAGTAGCTTCGGCGCTGCTCATGTCCACGCTCCGCCGCGCGCCGTGCGGCGTAGGTAGGTTCCGCGGCCGGCTTGGCCGATGTACTTTCCGTTTTCGACGATAAGTTCGCCGCGGGAAAAAACCTGGCGGGCATTGCCGCGCACGCGGAACCCTTCAAACATGGAATAGTCCACGCGCATGTGGTGGGTCTTGGCGCTGATGAGGTGCTCGGTTTTAGGATCCCACACGACGATGTCGGCGTCGCTACCGGGAGCGAGAGTTCCCTTCTTCGGATACATGCCGAAGATTTTCGCAGGCGCGGTGGAGACAATCTCGACGAAGCGGTTCAGCGATAGCTTGCCTTCGTTGACGCCGTGATGATGCAAAAGCTGCAGGCGGTTTTCAATGCCGGGGCCGCCGTTGGGGATTTTCGTAAAGTCATCCTTACCGAGAATCTTCTGATCTTCGAAGCAGAATGGGCAGTGATCGGTGGAAACAACTTGCAAGTTGTCGTCTTTCAGGCCGTCCCAGAGTTTCGGGAGATTCTCTTTTTCGCGGAGCGGCGGCGTGAAGACATATTTCGCGCCCTCGAAACCGGGTCGCTTGAGCTCATCAATGGACAGCAACAGGTATTGCGGGCAAGTTTCGGCGAAGGCTGGAACGCCGCGGCTTCGTGCTTCGCGAACTTGATTGAGCGCGTCTTCCGAAGAAAGATGCACGATATAGACCGGCGCATGTGCGATTTCGGCCAGAGCGATAGCGCGATTCACGGCTTCGGCTTCGGCGATGGTCGGGCGCGTGAGCGCGTGGTAAACGGGAGCGGTTTTGCCATCGGCCAGCGCCTGCTGGACAATGACGTCAATGACGCTGCCGTTTTCGGCGTGCATACAGATGAGCGCGCCGTTTTTTGACGTTTGCGTCAGCGCTTTGAAGATGGTGGCGTCGTCCACCATCAGGACGTTCGGGTAAGCCATGAAGAGCTTGAAGCTGGCCACACCTTCGCGAACCATTTCGTCCATGTCGTCGAGACCCGCTCCGCCGAGGTCGGTGACGATCATGTGCAGGCCGTAGTCAATGCAGGCCTTGCCTTGCGCTTTCTTTGCCCAGGTATCCAGAGCGTCGCGCATGTGCGTGCCGCGGCCCTGAATCGCAAAATCCACGATGGATGTGGTGCCACCGATGGCGGCTGCGCGCGTGCCGGTCGCGAAGTCGTCGCTGGAAGTTGTTCCGCCGAACGGCATGTCGAGATGCGTGTGCGCGTCAATACCGCCGGGAAGCAGCAGCATCCCGGTGGCGTCGAGCGTTTGGTGGGCGGAAGCGGGCGGAATGCCGGCGCGAATATCCTTGATGGTTTCGCCTTCGACAAGAATGTCGGCCTGAAATGTTTTGTCCGCGATGACCACGGTACCGTTCTGAATGAGAAGTCCCATCAGTCGAGGTTCCCTCCGTGAATTGGACCGGTCATCGGTGAATCGTTCGCCGAGGCAGTGCGTTGTTCCCAAGATTGCGAAGGCAAGTTCACATCAACCTCCTCCATGGTGATGCAGCCGGGCACCGGGCAAACCAGATAGCACAGATTGCAGCCGACGCATTCAGATTCGTCCACACGCGGAATGCGCGCGAGCGGTGTTGCGTATCGCTCTTCGCCGTTGGCTGATGCGGCGTGATCGAGTTTCGGAATCGGTGTAACCGCAATGACTTCCCTGCTCTGCGCTTCGCGCATCGCGGGAGTTGAGTGCGCTCCATGCTGGCCGGTGCCAGGTTGCACGGGCGGGCCCGCACGGTCCATGTGAATACACTGATGCGCACCGTCCCAGCACGCGGTATAGCAAAGCTGGCAGCCGATGCAGGCTTCTTCGTGGATGCGGGCGACGATCTTGTAATTCAGGTTGAGGTGCTTCCATTCCTGAACGCGCGGGAGGCTGAGCGACTGGAAGTCGGAGATTTTTCCAAAGCCCTTTTCGGCCATCCAGTTGGCGAGGCCATCGTTCAGGTCTTCGATAATGCGATAGCCGTAGTGCATAACCGCAGTGCAGACCTGAACGGTGCTGCAGCCCAAGAGCAGGAATTCCACGGCATCGCGCCAGTCGGAGATGCCACCGATGCCGGAGAGCGGCAGAGCGGATTCGGGATCACTCTGGACTTGCTGAACCATGTTCAGCGCAATCGGCTTCACGGCGGGGCCGCAATAGCCGCCGTGGGAGGACTTGCCGTCGACGTTAGGGCGCGGAACAAACGTGTCGAGATCGATGCCGGTGATGGAGTTGATGGTATTGATGGCGGAGAGGCCATCCGCGCCAGCACGCTTGGCGGCGCGTGCGACGGTGCGAATGTCGGTGATGTTAGGAGTGAGCTTGACCAGCACCGGTGTGCGGGCCCTTTCTTTGACCCAGCCGGTGATCATTTCGGTGTATTCGGGCACCTGGCCGACGGCGCTGCCCATGCCGCGTTCGCTCATGCCGTGTGGGCAGCCGAAATTGAGTTCCAAACCGTCAGCGCCGGCGTCTTCCGCTTGCTGGACAATTGTGTGCCAAGCCTCGCGTTTGGACTCGACCATAAGCGACGCGATGAGCGCGTGCCTCGGATACCGCCTTTTGACTTCGGCGATTTCTCGGAGGTTGGCTTCGAGCGGTCGGTCGGTGATGAGCTCGATGTTGTTGAGGCCCATCATGCTCTGACCGTTTAAATCCACCGAGGAATAGCGGGAAGAGACGTTGACGATCGGATCGCCGAGAGTTTTCCAAACCGCCCCGCCCCAGCCGGCGTCAAAAGCGCGCATCACCTGCTCGCCGCAGTTGGTGGGAGGGGCGGAGGCAAGCCAGAAGGGGTTGGGCGAATGGATTTTGGCGGCGAAAAGAACGGAGAGATCCGGCGCAATATTTTTTTCAGGCATGCGCAGCCTCCAAGATACGGGCCAGGGCCACGGCGGAACGCTTGCCGTCGGCTACGGCGTCGACGACTTCGCGGCCGCCGTTGACGCAGTCGCCGCCGGCGAAATATTTCGGGTTGGTGGTTTGGCCGGTGGCGCGGTCGATTTGGACGCGGCCGTGTTCGACTCCCACACCGCGACAGGATTCGAGGAAGGCCACGAGTGGCGACTGTCCGATTGCGGGGATGGCCAGATCGCAGGGGATGCGGAGTGACTGACTCGTGGTTGGCCCTGGCGCGGCTAAAAGGTCGGCGTTTGCGGTAAAACCTACCGGCTCGGAGGAAACGCACTCGATCGTGGCAATAGTGGCTCCGTAAGTATGAATCGCAACCGGCCGGGTCCACCAGCGAAACTCGACGCCTTCTTCGCGGGCTTGGTCGTATTCGAAAGTGAAGGCGGAGATGTGTTCTTTGCCGCGACGGTAGAGAATTTGTACGTTGTCGGCGCCGAGGCGAATGGCGGCGCGCGCAGCATCAATCGCGGTGTTGCCTGCGCCAATGACGACGACGCGGCGGCCAACATTCGCGGCAGCGCCGGTTTTGTAGCGCTCGATAAATTCAAGAGCATTCATGACAGCAGGATGGTCTTCGCCGGGGATGCCGAGCTTGTGCATGGCACCGAGCCCGACGCCGAGAAAAATAAAGTCGTAGTCGCGTTCGAGCCGAACTAGTTTCGCAGGAGAGATCTCTTCGCCGAAGCGGAACTCGACGCCGAGGCCCCGGATCATTTCAATCTCGCGAAGGCTGTCGGAAGCGCGCAGTTTGTATTCGGCCACACCATAAGTGTTGAGGCCGCCCGGAAGCGGTCGACGCTCGAATAGGGTGACCGAGAAGCCTTGCTGACGCAGTCTAGCGGCGCAGGCGAGCGAAGCAGGGCCAGCGCCAATACAGGCGACTTTGCCGGGCCTGTCGGCGACGGAGTTTTTGGGGAGCTGCGCGCCGTCGTGCAGGAAGGCGTCCATCGCATGACGCTGCAGGCGGCCGATCTCAATGGGCTGTTTGTTGAAATGATGATAGACGCAGGAACCTTCACAAAGAACGTCCACCGGACAGACGCGGGAGCAGCTGGCCCCGAGGATGTTGGCGTCAAGAATAGTGAGAGCGGAGCCGCGGAGATTGCCCTGGGCGATTTTTTTGATGAACCGCGGAACATCGATGTGAGTTGGGCAGGCCGCGGTGCAGGGGGCATCGAAGCAGTAGAGGCAGCGGTTGGCTTCAGTTAGCGCGGACTGGTGGTCGAAAGGCGGATGGAGGTCCGGAAAGCGGGCAGCCAGTTCGAGATCGGGTTTGTCTGCTGCGGCCACGTCACCCTTCCTAGTCAATGGTGAAGCGATCGAACGAAAAGCGGCAAGGAAAAAGCAGATCCCGCGCGGCACTACGCGCCACGCAGGATGACCAAACCGCGACTATGGCTTCACCAAGACATCGTACATGTCCGGGCGGCGGTCGCGGAAAAATTGCCAGGTTTTGCGGACCTGGGAAATCATGTCCAGGTCGAGATCGGCAGTGAGGACTTCATCTTTATCACGAGAGGCTTGGGCAAAGATTTGTCCGCGTGGATCGCAGAAATAGCTGGAGCCGTAGAACTCCCCGATGTTCCAGGGAGCTTCGGTGCCCACGCGGTTGATGGCGGCGATGAAGTAACCATTGGCGGCGGCGTGGGCGGGCTGCTCGAGTTTCCAGAGATATTCACTGAGTCCGGCGACGGTGGCGGAAGGGTTGAAGACGATTTCGGCGCCGTTGAGGCCGAGTGCGCGAGCGCCCTCGGGAAAATGGCGGTCGTAGCAGATGTAGACGCCAATTTTGGCGAAGCCCAGTTCAAAGACGGGATAGCCGAGATTGCCAGGCCGGAAATAAAACTTTTCCCAAAAACCCGGCGCAACGTGGGGGATGTGGGTCTTGCGGTATTTGCCGAGGTAAGAGCCGTCGTTGTGAATGACGGCGGCGGTGTTGTAGTAGATGCCTTCGGATTCGATTTCGTAGAGCGAGACGACGAGCGCGACACGGAGTTCGGCAGCGAGCTTCTGCATAAGCTTGGTGGTGGGGCCGCCGGGTACAGGCTCCGTAAAGTCATACCAACGGGTGGACTGCTCGGCGCAGAAATAGGGGCCGTAGAAAATTTCCTGGAGGCAGATGATTTGAGCGCCATCGAAAGCGGCCTTGCGGATCATGGCGACGTGCTTGTCGAGCATGGCCTGTTTGATCTTGTCGAGCGGGCTGGAGGGAGATTCGGCGTTGGTGGCCTGAATTAGGGAGCAACGGACCAAGCGAGACATGAGGCTCCTTCAATGAGTCGGCGACGTTCGTGAGTAATCTTACATCGGCGAGCGGAGGCTTTGGGAGAAACGGTTACGAAAAGGTGCAACAGGAAAAAAAGAAGACCGCCACCGAGTCACAGAGCACACCGGATGAGGTTGCGCAAGGTGCGGCGCTCGACCGATTCGAACCCCTCGAAGGTGCCCCCGGTACACCAATTCAGTAAGGAGCTTTGTCGGGCTTGGCAAGCCAGGCCTGGAAGATGGCGTGAGCTTCATCGCGGAGTAGTTGGTCCATGGGTATGCGGCGCTCGTGAGGCGGGACGACGAGTTCTCGATAGATGAAGGCGTCGTCGAAGCCAGCAGCTGCGGCGTCAGTGGCCGTGGCAGCGTAAAAAACCTTAGCGGGACGAGCCCAATAAATTGCGCCCAGACACATCGGACAAGGCTCGCAGGTGGTGAAAAGTTCACAGTGATCGAGCTGGAAGGATTCGAGGCGCTTGCAGGCTTCGCGGATGGCCACAACTTCAGCATGGGCAGTGGGATCGTTGGTAGCGGTGACGCGGTTTGCACCGGAGGCAATAAGAGCGCCGTTTTTGGCGATCACCGCAGCGAAAGGCCCGCCGCCATTGCGGACGTTTTCAAGAGCGAGGGCGATGGCCTGGCGCATGAAGTTGAGAGGCATGGCGGTGTTTTTAATTTGCATGGTTTATCGAGGAAGAGCAAGTGCGGGAAGCGTGGTGAGAGGAGAGATTCCTCGTTCCGATCGGAATGACGAAGGCCGGTTGGTCAGGAGGAAAGGCGGGCAAGAGTTTCGGCGAGGATGAGGGTGCCGCGAGCGATGTCTTCAAGAGAAGCGTATTCGTCCGGGCGGTGGCTCCATCCATTGCGGCACGGAATGAAGAGCATGCCGGTAGGAGCGACGTGGGACATGAAGAGCGAGTCATGGTAGGCGCGGCTGACCATGGGCAGAAAAGCGAAGTCGTGGGCTCGGCAGGATTCGGCGAGCGCAGCGGTGACCAGCAACGAGCAATCGGCTGGGGCGTCGGCGTTGAGGAGTTCCGCTCGAATAGCGACAGCGCGCCGGGCCGCGATGGCGTTTATGGCTTCAGCGATTTTCTGCATGACCGAATCGCGGCGCACCAGATCGGTGTCGCGAACGTCGAGGCTGAGACGCACGCGGCTAGGAATGCTATTGACGGCGCCGGGGAAAACTTCGCAGATGCCGACCGTCGAGACGGTGTCAGGGGCGTGCGTGGAGCAAGCGGCGGATTCGACGGCGAGAATGAGTTCGGACGCAGCGCACAATGCGTCCTTGCGGTCGGGCATTAAGACGCCGCCGGCGTGGCCGCCGGAGCCTTCGACCAAGATTCTTGCGCTGGCGGGCGCGGCGATTTTCTGAACGATCCCGAGCGGGATTTTTTCCTGCTCGAGGATGGGACCTTGTTCAATGTGAAGTTCGACGAAGGCTTTGTAGTAATTTGCGGGGAGACGGACGGAAGCGAGGTCGCCAGTGAAACCGGCGGCGCGGCGCACGGTGTCGAGCGGGTCGCCGTTAATGCCGGTGAGTTGCGCGGCGGCTTCAGCAGACATTGCGCCAGAGAGAAGACGGCTGCCGAGGCAGCCTACGCCAAAGCGAGTTGGTTCCTCTGAGGTGAACACCAGGAGCTCGATGGAGTGGGCCGGGCAGAAGCCAGCTCGTTGCAGGGTGCGGATAGCTTCCAGTCCGCCTAGAACGCCGACCACGCCGTCGTACTTGCCAGCGTTGGGGATGGCGTCAACATGCGATCCGGTGCCCACCGCAGGTGCCACGGGATTGCCACCCTGCCAACGGGCAAAAGTGTTGCCGACGGCATCGGTGCGAATGGTTAGGCCGGATTCTTGGCATTTTTCGGCGAGCCACGCGCGGGCGCGAAGGTCAGCGGAAGAGAAAACAATGCGCGTAACCGCAGGCGGCTCGCCTTCAGTGATTTGCGCGAGGTCATCAATCTCCGACTGCAATCGCTGCTGATCGATCTCCAAATTCATAGTTATCGCGGCGCGAGTGGGTGGCGGTTGGCGTCCTTATAGATCAGATACTTTGCCGGCGTTTTGCCGATGGCGCCAAACCACTGCGGGCACCAGGGCCCCATCCAGATGAAATCGCCGGCGGTGGTGGGATACCACGAGTCGCCGAGGCGGTAGATGCCGCCGCCTGCGAGCATGAGGAGCCCATGCTCCATGATGTGCATTTCGACCATGCTGAGGGCCGCGCCGGGCTGGTAGGTCATGGTGTTGACGGCGAAATCGTAAGCGGCCTGCTCAGGCAAGAGACATTTCACTTGCAGATCTGCGTCGCCGCCAAGGGCCTGCGACGGTACGGAGTCTTCACTGGAAACGATAAGCTGCGGCGCGGGAGCGGAGTCGAGTGGCTGGTGGAGCTTTTCGATGACCACGACGCGGCTCGCGGCGGACGCCGTGATCCGATGCGGCAGCTTTTCGGGAATATAGGCAAAGCCGCGCCCGACCAGAGCGTGCTGTTTGCCGGCAACTTCAAGATGGATGCTACCGTCGAGAATGTAAAGAAAACGCTGTGCGGCGGCGGGACCGAACTCTCCCCCGGATTCGCACTCGACGGTGTATTCGGTGAATGCAGCTCCGAGCGCGGGGCCGATGTGCACGATGGCAGCGGCTTTGCTCATGCCAGGAAGCGTGGTGCGGACGAAGGTGTCCGGCGTGAGCAGGAGATGGTTCCGCAGGTGCGAACTGCGCGTTTGACCGAGATGGTGCAGAGGGCTATCCACGGGGCGTGTTTGTCCTTTGCGAGGATGAAGCGGCTGATTGCAAAAATTCCGGCGACGCAGAAAGTTGTTTGAGCAAATGTCCGCCGCAATCAATTGCGTGCGCGATATCATCGAGCAGAACGGACTCGGCGGGATCATGGCTGATGCCGCCGGGGCTGCGCAGGAAAATCATGGCGGCGGGAACGCGCGAGGCGAGAATCATCGCGTCATGGCCGGCGCCGCTCGGCATGCGATGCGATGAGCATCCTGCCGCGCGGATAGCGGATTCGATTTGCGCGGTGAGAAAAGAGTCCATAGCAACGGCGGGGTGACTGAGAAACGTCGCGAAAGTAAATGTGAGCGCGCGACGCGCCGCGATCTGCTGCGCCAGGGTAGTCATGCGCTGCAGAGCTTGCGTGCGCACTTGGTCGGACTTGTGGCGGATGTCGAGGGTCAGGCGAACTTCGCCCGGAATGACGTTGGTGGCGCCAGGGTGGGCCTGGATGGAGCCAACCGTGGCGACCAGGCCGGCGGTGCGGCTGGATTCGGATTCGACGGCAACCATCCATTCGGCGGCTGCGGCCAAGGCATCGCGCCGCGCGTTCATGGGCGTGGTTCCTGCATGGTTGGCCTTACCTGTAAACGTGAGCGCCAAACGCGACTGGCCAACGATCGCTTCGACGGCCGCGAGAGGCAGATTGAGAGTCTCGAGCACCGGGCCTTGCTCAATGTGGAATTCGAGGTAGGCCAGCACATCATCTCCCAACTGCGCAGCAGTGAGCTGCGCGGGATCGAGGCCAAAGTCCTGTATGGCCTGGCGGATCGAGATGCCGTTGGCGTCGCGGCGATGAAAGAAATCTTCGTCGTAGTTGCCGACCAGTGCGCAGCTCCCGATAAACGGCGTCGCGAAGCGGACGCCTTCTTCCTCGGAAAAGGCAACCAGCTCGATAGCGAAGGGAAGGCGCAGGCCGTCAAGTTGTTCGAGTAGAGCGATCGCCAGAAGAACGCCGAGAGGACCGTCAAAGGCACCGGCATTGGGCACGGTATCCAGGTGAGAGCCGAGAAGCAGCCGCGGCGCAGCTGGGCTTGCGCCCGGGTAGACAGCGCGAAGATTGCCCGCAGCGTCGATGGTGGCCGTAACGTTGAGCGGCCTGAGCCATTCGGCAATGGCGTTGTGGCAGTCGCGCATCGGCGCAGAGAGAAAAGTGCGGCGAAGACTGGTCGAATCTTCACTGTATCGCGCGAGCGCTTGGCAGCGAGCGATGACCTCGGTGGCGCGCGCGGCGGAATCGGGACTGGTCGTTTGCGGCACGGGCATCACTCGCGAGTCACACGTGCTTCGATGTAACCGTGCGGTTCATCGGTCGGCACGAAAATTTCGTTGGGATTGTCCTGGCCAAAGCGGGAGAGGTCAACCAGCAGACAATGCTTGTTGGGCATCGTGAGCTGGACGTCTTTTACTTCCGCGACGTGGTCGAGAACGTTTTGCGCCATGGCGTAAAGAGTGTGCTGTACGGATTCGCTTTGATGTTCGGCGAAAGCCGCAAGCAAAAGCTCGCGAATCTTATGGCGCAGGTTGGCGGAGGCCAAGTTCAGAGAGTCGTAAGTCCAGAGGGCGCTGAGAGCCGTTCCGAAAAGACGGTCACGCGTTTCAGGGAGCGTGGTCAACGAATCTTGAATGTAGCCGGTGAAGGCGGAGCCAGCAGTTTTCAGAAGCACCAGGTTTTCCAGGCCAGAGGAGACTTTTTGAGCAGCGACACGAGTTTGGGTGACTGTGGTGGTGTGAATCTCGCGGGACGACTGTTGGAAGGTGGTGGGATGTGGCTTCCCGTCCAGTGCGACGTGGTCCCACGCAGATTCCGAGATGGCAGCCTCGGCGGCGAAAACCTGAGGATTGCCATGAAGCAAGAACGTGACAAGCTCCTGGGCGAAATCCTCGATACAATCCGCCGAGGATTTCCGAGCCAGCGAGTACACCGTGTTTTTCATGGTGTCGGTCGGCAGAATCTTGCTGTTGTCGCCTTCTGTAAAGCACGACTCAAAATCGCCTTGCAACAATATTTGAACGGTCCACTCGCGCAGGTCGTGAAAGCCCGGGTGGCGTTTCACGCGCACCAGCCGAACGCGCGACTTGCCATAGCGATTTTCGACGAGTTTGACCATTCAGCTTCCCCGGTACGTGGTGTAACCGTTGGGGCTAAGTAGAAGCGGAATGTGAAAGTGCGATTCGCCGTTGCCAACGCGGAACGCGATCTCCACGTACGGATACAAGCTCTCAATGCCTTGCGCCGCGAAATAGTCCGCTGTCTCAAAGGTGAGGCGATAGGTTCCCTCGGTCAGCCGTTCGCTTTCCGGCAGCAGCTGCGCGCATCGTCCGTCGGCGTCCGTGGCCGCCGCGGCCAGCCGGCGCCAATCGCCAGATGGCTCGCAGCGCTCCAAACGCACCTGGACGGCTGCGGCTGGCCGGCCGCGGGTGGTGTCCAGAATGTGCGTAGAAATGCGCTTCATAATCCCAGCCACTTTTTCAGCCGGAGCTGCGTGATCTGGCGCTGCTCCTCGGCCGCTTCGCGAATTTCCGCGTCTTTATCATTCTGCATTCGGCGGCGGAGAATGGCCAGAATTTCGGCGGCGGACTTGCCTGTAGCGCACACAATGAAGATGTGGCCGAACTTTTCCTCGTAGGCACGATTGGCGGCCGCGAGTGCGGATTTAAGGTCGTTGTCCGCACGGGCGGCGCTCCCTTGCTCCTGCTGAGACCACGCCAGAGAGCGCGCCGGCGCCTGGGCACTAGCCGCAGATTCGCCGATGCGCGGATGGCTGCGGAAGGCTTGGAGCCAGTCCTTTCGCGTCAAGCTGTTCCAAATTTCGTCAGAAGCGGTCAGAAGAGACGTATCGCCGGCAAACGGCCGGAGCTGTGTGATCCGTTCGGCCCATGCCGTCGAACCGCAACACGCCAACATTTCTTTGTTCGCGTTCGTTGAAGGCGCTTCGTTCCAACGTGCGAGAATATGGTTCATGGACCGGCCGGGGAGCATTCCCTTCGAACACAATGTTTCGACGAATTTCGAGACCAGGTTTGCAGCGACTGCGGTGCGATAGTTGGTCGTGGAACGGATATCGTCGATCGGTCGGATTTGCCGGGCGACACTTCCTGCGGCCAACTTGGCGAGCTCCGCTTCGAGCTTTTTGCCTTGCAGCAAATTTTCCGTGTCGTTCAGGCGAAGCGGGACGGGCGCAACGCTGCCTAGGGCGATGCGAACGTCCTCGATCGTCCGGTCTCCAGTCTTGGCCAATGCAGCGATACAGACTTTCGAGATGGCTTGCGCTCTGCGAGAGCCCACTTTTCTTGCAAAGAAGAAATAGTCCGAATATTTCCGGGAAAGCTTAATGGTGCGAATCAATTCCCCCGATTGCAGCGCATGCTTTTTGTAGCCCTGATGAAATTGCGTGTAGGGCACATCCCTTTCGCCATGCGCCGAGACCACGACCACTACCGCTTCATACACGAGCAATGCGGGCAAGGAATCGGCGGCGGGTGAAGCGTTGACGATGTTTCCTCCAAGCGTGCCGCGATTCTGGTTGGCGATTCCGCCGGTCCAGGCAGCCGCGCTCGCAAGCAGGGGAAATTCCCGAGCGATCACCTCGTGCCGCCGCAGATCGCTATAGGTACATCCCGCGCCTATGCGGACCTCTTCGGGCAACGCTTCGATTCCGCGCAGTTCGGGAAGGTTCCAGATGCTAACCAGCTTGCGGTTGGGCAATTTTCCAGCGGCGTACAGGACCATCAGGTCGGTGCCGCCTGCGATCGGCATCCAACGACCGGGCTCGCGTTCCATAAGCGATAGCACCGATTGCAAAGTCCCCGGCGCGACGATTTGATAATCGCGAGGATCGGATCTCATTTCGGTTCGCTCTTGCCAGCCGCTTGCTGGACGGCTTCGAAGATTTGCGAATATCCCGTGCAGCGGCAGAGATTGCCGGATAGTCCTTCCCGAATCTCGTCCAGCGTAGGCTGCGGATGTTTGTCCAGCAAATGAACCGCGGCCAGGATCATTCCGGGCGTACAGATACCGCATTGCGCGCCGTTGCAGGTGAGAAATGCCTCCTGTAGCGGATGGAGACGTTGCTCCTGTACGAGCCCCTCAATCGTAGTGATGCTGGCGCCATTCGCTTGCGCGACCGGGATCAAACAACTGTTCACCAGCTGGCCATCCACCAGCACGCAACACGAGCCGCACTCGCCCTCTCCGCACCCTTCCTTCGCGCCGGTCAGGGCAAGTTCGTGGCGCAGAACATCCAGCAATCGCTCCATCGGATACACGAGCACCGTGGCAGGGATGCCGTTTACGGTCAGCTCGACCTGCTGCTTGCCGGGCTCGGAGGCTGGAGGCATCAGGCTTGCTTCACCGCCAGCGAGGAATCGGCTGCCTCCGACAAGCCGGCCTGAATGTCTTCCGGCAGCAGCGGGATGGAACGAAAGGAGACGCCGAGCGCATCTTCGATGGCGTTGACGATGGCAGGTGCCGGCCCGTCCATCGGCAATTCGCCGATTCCCTTCGCGCCGTAGGCGCCATGCACGTTGCCAAGCTCTTCGAAGAACACGCGGATCGGCGGCAGGTCCATCGAAGTGGGCATCAGATAGTTGGTCATCTGGTTGTTCAACATACGTCCATCTTGCCAGACAACTTTTTCATAGAGTGCAAAGCCAATGGCTTGGGCTACGCCCCCGGCAATCTGCCCTTCGGCGAGGCGCGGGTGGAGCACCTTGCCGACCTCCTGCAAAGCGACGAAGTCGTCGACGGTTACGTTGAAGCTTGTGAGGTCCACCGAGACCTGTGCGATATACACGGCCCAGGCGAAGGCCGCGTAAGCCTCGCCCCGGTATTTCTGATCGTCCCAGAAGATTCCTGGTGGCGCTTCGTAACGCGAGTACGACTTCAGTTCACCGTGCTTGCTCATGTGGTTTCGGCAAGCATTTCTAAACTCCTCGGGCGTATAGCTTTCCGTCAGCACTCCCGAGCCAATCAATGTTTGCTTAAGCCCGAGCGCGGCGGAATGGACAAGATTGCCGACGATCATGGCGGTACGCGACGCAACTGTGGGACCACTGTTAGGAACCGTGCTGGTATCAGGCTGCGCGATGGTCACGAATTCATAGGGAAGCCGCAACGTTTCGGCGGCAATCTGGCAGAGCACGGTGTTGGTGCCTTGCCCAAACTCGGCGCTCGACACGAGAACCCGAACCGTGCCATCCGCAAGAGCTTCCACGCCAACCAGGGAACTCAAATAGCGTTCGCCGGAACCGGTGAAGCCTGCACCGTGCAGGAATGCGGCGATGCCCATGCCTTTCCTGTGGCTGCCCGACGCATTCTGCTGAGCGAAGAGTTTCTTTTTACTCTGATACTCCGACAATGCGAGTGCCCGGTCGAGCATGCAATCAAGGTCGATATTTTCGCGGATGATCTGTTCGGTTGTGGTGGTCATGCCGGGCTTTAGGAAATTGCGCTTGCGAACTTCGACCGGCGAAATACCGACCACCTGCGCGATGCGGTCCATGTGGCGTTCCATCGCGAACAGCGTCTGCGGCGCGCCAAAGCCGCGAAACGCGCCGTGCGGCGGAGCGTTCGTAGCGACCGCTTTGCTCCGTATGGTGACGTTCGGCCAATGGTATGGACCGCCGGCGTGGATGGTGCCGCGCGACAGCACAACGGACGACAAAGTTGCGTAAGCGCCGCCATCCATGGCGATTTCGATTTCGCCGCCCAGGATTTTTCCATCGGCCGCTACCGCCGTGCGATGACGCGTCCGGGAAGGATGACGCTTGGTGGTGGCGGCAAGGTCCTCCATACGGTCGTAAATCATCTTTACCGGCCGCTTGGCCTTCATTGCCAGCAGCGCAGCGTGGGCCGCGATCATCGAGGGGTACTCTTCCTTGCCGCCAAAAGCTCCGCCGGTTTCCATCTGTACGACGCGAACCCTTTCTTCGGGCAACGCAAACACAGCCATGAGCGCCTTGTGAACGTAGTATGGGCACTGCAGCGATCCCCAAACTGTTACTCCGTGGGTCTCATCAAAGGTTGCCACCATGCCATTGTTTTCGATGTAAAGCTGCTCTTGCGCGCCGGTGAAATACTCCCCTTCCACGATGTGTTCCGCTCTTTTCCAGATACCATCGAGCGAACCCTTTTCGATCAAAAATGTTTTCAGCGTGTTGTCGCTGCCCCAGATTATTTCGGTTTGCTTCTCGCTCTCTTCCAGGGAGAACACCGCGGGGAGAGCGTCATATTCAATCGAGACTGCCTGCACGGTTTTCCACAGTTTGTGCCTGTCGGGATGTGCTAGAAGAAGGATGGGCTCTTCGGCGTGATTGACGACGTCGTCCGCGAGGCAAGGCTGATCATCAAGAATGAGTGCAATGCAGTTACGCCCGGGAATATCTTTCGCGGTAACGACAACATATTCGTCCCACTGGATAGCCGGATCGAAATGAATCTTGCGAATTCTGCCACGCGGTAGCTTGCTGCGTACGGTTGCGCCGTGCAGCATGCCCGGAAGCGTCAGGTCGTCCACGTAGCGGGCCCGGCCGGTCACTTTGTCGCGGCCCTCTTTCCGGGGGACAGCTGCTCCGATGATGAGATTTTCGGTCAAGGCGATGGGTGCTCTTAGCGCGGCGGAAGCGCCGCGTCGTGATTGATATTGTGGCCGAACGAGCAAATCTTTTGAACGGCAAACTGCGAAGCGCTGGCGCCCGGTCCGGTTGTCCAAGGGCCATCAGCGGCATTCGTGCCCGGCAGCCTCGCCGGGAAATCGGCCGTGGTCAAAAATGCGGCGTCCCCTCAGAAACGTTTGTAGCACAACGCCGGAAAGCCGGTGTCCGAGGTAAGGCGAGACTGGATGGCGATAGTGCAGTCGGTCCGCGGTCAGCGTGAACTCACTTTCAGGATCGAAGACGACAAAATCGGCATCGTAACCGGCCGCAATTTTTCCTTTACACTTTCCGGCGCCGGCAAGCTGTGCCGGCTTTTCGGCCATCCACGCGGCGATATCGCAGAGAGTGAAGCCGCGCCGCCGGGCTTGCGTCCAAACAACGGGGAGCGCCGCTGAGAGACCGGCTACGCCACCCCAGGCGGTGCGAAAGTTCCCTTCCTCCAGCCGCTTCATTTGTGGCGGGCATGGCGAGTGATCGGTAACGACGAAGTCAATCAAGCCTTCGCCGAGAGCTTGCCACAGGCGTTCACGGTTCGCTTCGCCGCGGATAGGAGGAGCGCATTTCGAAAGCGTTGCCCCGTCGGCGATTTGTTCGGCGGAAAAGTAGAGATAGTGCGGGCATGTTTCAACCGTGACGGGCAGTCCTTCGGCCTTCGCACGCCGCAGCACGTCGAGCGCTTGGCCCGTCGAAAGGTGAACGATGTGCAGCCGAAAACGAAACTCTCGGCAAAACGACAGCAAGCGTTCGATCGCTACGACTTCGGCTTGGTCCGGCCGCGACCGCAGATAAATGTCGTAGCGGCGCCAGTCAGCATGGACTAGTTCGCGCGTCGCGGCTTCGATAGGCCCGGGCAACTCGGCATGCACCAAGAGCGGGAGACCGGATTTGGCAACGTGCGGCAACGCATCGCGCAATTGCTGCTCGGAAACCATAGTGAAGCCGTCAATTCCCGGATCCACAAGAAAACACTTGAACCCGGGCACCCCCGCCGCAGCGAGCGCTTCGATGTGCTGCTGATTGTCGCTGACCACTCCGCCCCAAAGTGCCCAATCCACCAAGCTGGATTTCCTTGCGCAGGCTTGTTTCGCCCGCAGCGCGTCCACACTGGTAGTGGGTGGCAGGCAATTCAGCGGCATGTCAACGATCAGCGTGTAACCGCCAGCGGCGGCGGCGCGGGACCCGGTAGCGAAACCTTCCCAATCGGTGCGGCCGGGTTCGTTGATATGAACGTGAGAGTCGACCAGGCCCGGTAAAACTGCAGACTCGCCAAAATCAGTGAGCGCCGCGCCCGCCGGCACTTGCTCTCGCCCGATGACTGCTCGAATCTTCTCGGCTTCGACGAGCAGCGCGCCCGCACGAATGCCCTCGGGCGTAACGATTCGCTGTGAACAGAATGCTTCGAGGCTCATCCGGATTGGCTGGTCAAAATCACAACCATCGCACCCAGAGTAGCGGCGAATCGACTACCACGGCAAGCCGGCAGAAAAAATGGGGCGGAATCTTCCGCCCCATTCGAGATGCTCCATTGTCGAAGGTTTAATCTAAGAAGAAATTTGGTCTAAGAAGACGAAGTAGCCTTCTGATTTTTGACTTCAATTTCGTTAACAACCTGGGCCACGTTGGGCGTCGCAGCGACGACTTTTTCCACCATGGTCCGCTGCGATTGAGAACTAACCTTGCCTTTCAAAGTGACCACGCCTTCTTTCACCTTGTAACTGACGTCATCATTCCATTTGTGTTTGGTCAGCACGGCCTCGACGTTTTTCTCGATCGCCTTGTCCATGTCGGACTGGACTTCCTTAGCGACGCTTTCCTCGCCCGGCGGGCGAACGGAAATCTGGTTCGACACCACCTGGCCCGTAGCCGCCGCTCGTGCTATCGATTCAGCCTGCGATTTGTCGGCGTCGTTGCGGACCGTACCCGTCAAGGTCACCACGCCCTTGTCGCGATCCTGGCTTACGCTCACGTCGCGCAAGCCGGCCTGTTCGAGGCCTTGCTTAACGTTGTCCTTTACATCGGGCGCTTTGGCCTGCTGCTGGCCGCAGCCTGCGCCGAGCATCAAAGCGACGGCGAGCATGGCCGGTGCCAGCGCTCGAAACGGCTTGAAGTGATTCATGAAATTCCCTCCCTAAAATGTCGTCGTCAGGCTGGGACGCCTGGCGCGAGCACGCGTGTTTTCAGACAATTATGCGAAACAAGAGAGGTTGCGAACCATCCGGCATCCGCGGTACGTGGAGCGCGGAGGAACCTTAGAGAGGAGAGTGTTGGCCTGCCGCGGTAAGGCGGCGAACGTGGTATCAATCTGCAGGCTGTGCGAACACTTGCAGCCGGACGTACTGGATATTCCGCAATTTGTTCGATTCGCCGGGCGATATTCGTCCGATCGCAGCCCTGCACAATTTATGAAAACTGCAATCAGAGTTTCGGAAGCCGCGATCGGCGGGCGGATCTCAGCAGCTCGCGGCTCCGCTATTCATACATGTTCAGGGAAAGTTTCGCGCTTGCCGAATTGCAGGTAGTAGTGAATGGCCGGGGTAAAAATGAGCGACAGGACCATGGAGCTGACCAGCCCTCCGATGACCGCAATCGCCAGGGGTTGGAGCATCTGCGACCCCGAACCAATCGCCAGCGCCAATGGAAACATTCCAACCACCGTTGCGAGCGCCGTCATCGCGATCGGACGGAGGCGCCGGCGACCGGATTGGATCATGGAGTCTTCTCGAGAAAATCCCAGCATTCTAAATCGCTGTTCGGCGTCGAGTAAAAGGATGCCGTTCTTCGCAACGATGCCTACAACCATGATCATTCCCATAAAGGAAGCCACATTGAATGTCGTTCGCGTAATCAGGAGCGCTACAAAAGCACCAAACGTCGACAGCAGCGCCGAAGCAAGGATGGCGAGCGGTGCGGAAAACGAGCGGAATTCAAAAAGCAGAACTGCAAAAAGCATCAGCAGCGCTAGCAGCAGCACCATCAGCAGATCGTGAAAGGACTTCCGCTGCTCCTCATATTGCCCGCCATACTCCACGCGAATGGAAGACGGCAAATGCAGATCGTTCATGGCCTTTTGCACGCGCGCAACGCCGGTTCCCAAATCAACGCCTTCCAGGCGCCCCGTCACCTGAATCAGGCGCTGCAAATTTTCACGGCGGATTTCCGTCTCCCCGGGATCGCTCATCACGTTCGCCAGGGACCCCAGGGTTGCCGTTTTTCCCGTTGCACTCACGAGCAAGGTGTTCGCCATTCGCTCGAGCGTCGAACGATTGGCTTCGGGAAACCGGATGCGAATCGTATAGGAGCGGTCGTTCAGAATGACCCCGGTTGCCGCGGGCTCGCCCTCCAGAATTGCCGCTGCGTCGACCGCTATCTCTTCCGGGGTAAACCCTGAGCGCGCAGCCGCGGCCGAATTGATCTGGAATGTTACCGCCGGTCCGCTGACCGCGTCCTCGACGCCATTCAGCACGTCCACCACACCTGACACCTTGCTGATTGCTTCCGCCACACGGGGGCCCGTTTCGTTCAAAAGCTTTCCGTCCTGCGAATACAAGCGGATCACCACGGGTTCCGGTTGATTGCTCAGGTCGCCGATCATGTCTTGCAGAATCTGCACGAACTCTACCTTGGTCGCGGGCTCTGAGGATTCAATTTGTGCACGGAGTTCCGAGGTAATCTCATCCACGGAGCGACTGCGCTTGGCTTTCAGCTTCACCGTAAAATCGCCGCGATTCGCTTCGGTGACCGCCGCCAACCCAAGCTGCAGGCCTGTCCTTCGCGATGTGTTTTCAACTTCTGGTGTGGCTTTCAGAATTTCCTCGATATGCAGCAAGATGCGGTTGGATTCGCTTAGGGAACTTCCCGCCGGCGTGTAATAGTCCAAGATGAAACCGCCTTCATCCATTTCCGGCAAAAGATCGCTTCCGAGAAAGTGATAGCTGACCGCGGAGAGTACGACGATACCTGCGACCGCTGCGACCACCAGAATTGGCCGCTTCACCACCCTTCGCATGGCATTTCCATAGAACGAGACGATCTTTTCGAAAACTTTGCCGAGCTGTCGCTCTTCGAACGCCAGTAAGTCCGCAGCATCCGGCCCAGCGCCGGATTCCTTTTCCCGTCCCTCGGCGGTTTTTCTTCGCACCAGATACAAACTGAGCGTCGGCGTCCATGTGAGTGCCAGTAGGAGCGACGCGAGGAGCGAAACCGCCATGGTGATTGCGAGCGCGCGAAAAAATGCTCCATTGACGCCGGTCATGGCAATCAAGGGCAGGAATACCACGATCGGCGTGACCGTGGAACCGATAAGAGGAACCGTCAGCTCGTCTAGTGCGCTGCGGATGGCATTGAACCGGTCCTGACCCGCATCGCGGTGCAGCACGATGTTTTCGAGCACCACGATGGCATCGTCAATCACCAGGCCAACGGCTGCGGCCAGCCCTCCAAGCGTCATCAGGTTAAAGCTCTGGCCGGTGACCTTGAGAACAATGAACGTGACGAGCAGCGTTACAGGAATCACCAGGCCCGCCACGAATGAGGTTCCCCAATCACGCAGAAACAAAACCAGCACAATCGAAGACAATACAATTCCGATCAACACCGCGTCGCGAACGCTCGATATGGAATCTTTGACGATTAACGACTGGTCGTAAAACGGTTCGAGCCGCACGCCCTTCGGAAGTGACGGTCCGAGTTGCCGAATCAGATCGTGAACTTCATTCGCCACCTGCAGAGTGTTACTGTCCGGCTGCCGATTGACGTTTAGCAAGACGGCAGGCTTTCCGTTCGCGGTGACGACCGTGTATACGGGAGCGACGGAAGGCGCGACGGCGGCGACATCGGCAATGCGGATTGGCACGCCCGAAGGTAAGGTTTTCACCACAATCTTTCCAAGCTGCTCTGCGGAACGGACTTGGCCGCTCACAAGCCCCAGCACGAGCTGGTGATCGCTTTCAATCAGCCCTGGCGAGTCGATCAAATTGGTGCGGCGAATGGCGTCGAGAACGTCTGTTACGGTTACACCCGCTACAGAGAGCAGCGCGGGGTCGGGAGTCACCTCGAATTCAGGGACGCGCCCGCCTTGCACGATGACCGTTGCCACGCCGTCGAGCCGATTCAGTCGCGGCTTGATGTCGTAGGTCGCGATTTCCCAAAGTCGTTCCGGAGGCACGGTGTCGGAAGTGAGGCTATATCCGATGATGGGGAACGCCGCGAATGTCAGGCGATGGGTGTCGACTTTGGCGGAGGGAGGCAGTTCTGACTGCAGACGGGCGACGACGGCGTCCACGCGCTGCAAGGTCTGCACCATGTCCGATTTCCAGTCAAAGAAAAGGTCGACTTCCGCGGAGCCGCGACTGGTAATCGAGCGGACATTCTGCAAGCCGGGAACGCTATTTACCGCCTCTTCGATGGGCTTTGTGACGGTGACCAGCATCTGATCAATCGGAGCGACGCCGTTGTCCACGCCAATCACGATGCGCGGGAAATCGGTGCTCGGAAATACCGAAACGGGAATGGCAAAGGCGAGATAACCGCCAACCAACGCTAGCGCGAGGGTGAAAAAAATAATGGGACGCGAGTGCCGTTCAAACCACGACGTGTCTGAGGTTGCGGGCACGGAACTCACGCCACCTACTCCTGGTCCTTCGCTGGCTGGCCGTCCGGCTGCGCCTGGCCGCCGTTTCCCTTGGCGTCAGGCTTTTCGATTTGGATGGCAGTGCCGTCGGGAAGAGCGTAGCCACCTGAAACGATCACCGTATCACCGGCGCTGATTCCAGAGGTTATCTCGGTGAGATCGGCGTTCTTGACGCCCAATTGGACCAGCTTCTGGTGGGCTTTTTGGTCAGCGCCCGCGACCAGCACGTAATACGCGCCCTCTGCATTTTTGAAGACAGCGCCCGAAGGAACGGCAACCGCGTCGGTTACCGTCTTCGCAACAATCTCGAGGCTGACCGTCATTCCGGGTTTCAACGTCGAACTGGCCTTGCGCGTCTCGACCCAAACTTCAATGGTGCTGCTTCCCGGATCGAGCGCAGGGCTCACCAGACTCACGCGCCCCTCGACAGGTTCCGCTCCTGCCGCTACTTTGATTCGCGCCGCGTCACCAAGCTTCAATTGCGTCGCATCCGACTGCGGAAGGTGAGCTTTGGCTACAAGATTCGAAATGTCCATCACCGTCAAGATCGGCTGGTTCGCAGTAGCCAGATCTCCGGTGTAAAGCGGCCGGTCTGTTACTACACCGTTGATCGGACTGCGAATCTCCGAGTAACTGAGCTGTGCCGCAGCTGCGCGATAGTGTCCCTCGGCGGATTCCTGTGTACCTTTGGCAGCCTTTAACAGTTGTTCCTTCTCCATGCGTTCGAGATCGGCCACTTGCTTTTGGGCTTGCTCGTTCTGGCTGCGCGCTTGTGCCAGCGCAACGTCCGCGCCATCCAGGTCGCGTCGCGGGATGGCCCCTTGCTGGTACAACTCTTTCCGACTGTCGAATACTTTTTGTGCCGCGTCGAACGCGGCCTTTGCGGCCTTGGCATCCAGTTCCGCTTTCTGAACTTGCTGCGGAAGTCCCACATTCACGGTGATGGCGTAGTTCGCATCGGCCTGCGCGAAATCACCCTTGCTGGCCTCGGCCTGCGCCGCTAAGTCCCTGTTTTCGAGAATCGCGAGGAGTTGGCCTTTTTTCACCCGGCTTCCACGCTGCACCCTGAACTCCGCTATGGTTGATGTAATCTTCGGCGCCACGATCGCCTGCTTCAGAGGAAACACGACGGCTTCGGCGGACACCAATTGGGAAACCGGCTGCTTTTTGGCGGGCGCCGTCTCGACGCTGACCACCGGCTCTTTTTCCTTTTCCGCGGGACTACAACCCGCGAATGCGAAAAGTCCTAGCAGCACTGTGCATGCAGCAGGTTTCATGGCGTCGTGAGCACCCCGGTCAGCGTCTGAAGGTTTGCAAGCGCAACGCGGTATCGCACCGCACCGTCATGGTAGGCAGCGTCTGTGACGCTTGCGGTATTTTGCGCGTCTACCACTTCAAGCACGGTCGATTCCCCATTTCGGTAGCGCAGGGTGATCAGCCGAAGGCTCTCCGCCCCGAGCTGCGCCGAGCGTTCCAGATTGGACAGTTGATCGGCAGCTGTTTCCGCTTCCGCATACAACGATTGCAATTCAGCGAGCAGCTTCCTTTGCGCCAAAGACAGTTCACGTTTTGTCTGGTCACGTTGCAATTCGGCTTGCTTCACCTTGCTTTGGGTTGCTCCCCAGTTCCAGATGGGAATGTTCAGGGTCGCAACCGCCGAAGAGCCAAGGTTCGATATGCCTTCCGTTTTCGTAGCAAAACGGGTGGCGTCGATCCCGTAGAAATAATCGAGGCTCAAAGACGGCAAATATCCTGCGCGCGCGGCCACCACACTATGTCCTGCCGCTTTGACCGTCTCCATCGCGGCACGGATATCCGGGTTGTCGCGCGCTGCGCGCGATTGCACCTCGGCAAGAGTTGGCAACGAAAACTGCGCATGCAGGTCTTCGGCAAGCTCAAAGTTGTCGCTGAAATTCGGAAAAATCAGAACCGCGAGTTCCAGGCGCGCGTTCAGAAGGGTTAGCTTGGCTTCCTGCAACTGTCGCCGCCGATCGTTCACCTGCAACTCGGCCTTGATGACATCCGAATGCGCGACCTCGCCGCCTTGCTCGAGCGCGCTCGTGAGCTTGAGGAAGCGTTCGCCCTCGTCCGAGGCCTTTTGGGCGGTTTCGAGCTTCTTCTCGGCGGCAGCCACGGCGTAATAGCTTGCGACCACCGTGACGACGAGACCGCGCGAGGCGATCTCCGCTCGCGCTTTCGCGGCAGCTGCGTTCGCCGATACGCGCCGCGCTTCCGCAAACCCGGCGACATCCAGAACTTCGTGTACACCTCCCTGGCTGATGTATTCGTGAATGGCATTATTGGCGATGAATTTCACCTGATCGTTCACGCCGGTGCCTTCCGTATAGATCGCCGAGTTGTTGTAGTTCACGCTAGGCAAGAGTGCGGCGACCGCCTGCTTCCTGTCCTCGTGCGCGATTCGTGCATCCGTTACCGCCGCTTGATAGCTCACATTGTTCCGGCGCGCCCGTTCGATGGCATCGCCAAGCGTCAAGCGCAATGGCGCTGAGGAGGCAGGTGGAGGATCCTGCTGGCCCGAGACGGTTGCGGCAAGGAAAAGCAGCGCGCATAGCAACCGGCAAATACGGCGCCGATGAGTTGGCAATTCGCCCATGCGTCTCTCCGCGGCGCGATCTGCCGCAGGAACACGCTAGCGACACCAACCTAAACGCAGGATTAATCGGGAACAGGTGTCTTTGGAAAAATCGCGGTGAAAATGCTTCCTTCCGGGGTCGAGCGCGTCAGTTCAAGCCTTCCTCCATGTGCACCCGCAATCCACGATCCAATCGACAGACCAAGGCCAGCGCCAGTTCTATCCCCTTCCGTGCGCGAGCGGGCCTTGTCGGCGCGGAAGAATCGTTCAAAAATCCGGGATTGCAGTTCTGCGGGAATTCCCGGCCCGGAATCCTGAACGCTCAAATGGTAAAAGCCGTTCTGTTCGCCGCAGCGTATCGACACCGATCCGCCTACGGAGGTGAACTTGATGGCATTGTCGAGTAGGTTGAGCATCATGCGACGCAGCAGGGCTTCATCACCATGAATCAGGGCCTCGCCTTCGGACTCACAGGACACCGCGATCTCTTTGGCTGCCGCCAGTGTTCGCACGTTTTTTGCGCACTCCGCCGCCAGCTCGTCGAGATAGAAATCACTCAAGGTGAGCGAGTATTGTCCGGCGTCAGCGCGTGCCAGAGTGAAAAGATCTTCGACGATGCGTTTGAGCCGTTTCGATTCTTCGCCCAAAATATGCAAGGTTTCCCGGTATTCCTGCTCGCTGCGTTCCTGCTTTCTGAGAGACACTTCGGTTTCGCCACAGAGAATCGCCACCGGCGTCCGCAGTTCATGCGAAGCGTCCGCAACGAAACGCTTCTGCCGATCAAAAGAAGCGCTGAGCCGGTCGAGCAAATCGTTGAAGGAATGCGCCAGATGGCCGAGTTCGTCACGCGGATTTCTTACCGTCAACCGCGCTTCCAGATTTTCGGCGCCGATCCGGCTCGCCTGCGCGCTCATGGCCACCACCGGGGAAAGGCTGCGGCGTGCGAGTAGATAGCCGCCCACACCCGCCAGGAGAATCGTCAGCGGGATAGCTATCGCGAACGTCCTCGCCAGTGTTTCTAGGAACTCATTCTGTCGGTGCAGCGATTGCAGGACGATCAGCGTCGCCGGCTGCTGCTCGAGGGAGAACCGCCGGACATAGCCGCGGTACTGATGTCCGCCTGCGTGCACGGAGTGAAGCGTATCCGGCGCCGCGACAAGAGGCTTGAGCGAGAAGACCAGGGCTGCACGGGTCGGCGCAACTGCGGGTCTCTCCTGCGGAAAACTGTCGGAGATTCCAATCAATTCAGCCTGTCGATCGAACACGGCGAAGATCACGTCACGAAAGCGATGCTCGGAAATTGCCGCCGCGACTCCCTCGTCGAGGCTATTGGGCTTGGTGGCGTCCCCCATCTCCGCGTTGACCGTACTGAGGAATGTGTCGGCGAGTTCTGCCGCTTGCACGTCGGCCCGCTTGACCACCTCTCGCCGGATGACGAAATAAGTGACCGAAGCGAGAGCGACCAAAACCAAGGTCATCGCCGCCGTATACCAGAGCGTCAAGCGTATCCGCACGGAACTAAACACCGTCGCGACCCCGCGCATCCGAGACTTTTCTTTCCATTTTGTCGCCATCTTGCGAAAGAACGTAACCAACGCCCCGGCGCGTATGCAGCAGTGGCTTCGCACCTTTTCCGTCAATCTTTCGTCGCACGCGATTCACGTACACCTCGATCAAATTCGAGAAGGGATCGAACTCTTCATCCCACACGTGTTCGGCAATTTCCGCCCGGCCCACAACACGTCCCGCGTTGCGCGCCAGGAATTCCACGAGCGCATATTCTTTCGCCGTCATGGGAATGGCCTTGCCGCCTCGCGATACGGTTTGGCCGGCCGTGTTCACCACCAAGTCAGCCACCGCCAGAGTGGAAGGCTGAAGTCCGATCGGCCGGCGCAGAAGTGCACGGAGACGCGCCAAAAGTTCCCGGAACTCAAACGGTTTGGTGAGATAGTCATCCGCTCCGCGATCGAGTCCCTCAATCCGGTCTTCCACAGCGTCCCGCGCCGTGAGCATGAGTATGGGCACGCGGTTCCCTGCTTGGCGCAACTCCTTGCATACCGCGAATCCGTCCGGCTCGGGAATCATCACGTCGAGCACGACAAGATCGTAGGTGTTGATCGCCGCCTGATACAGCGCCTCTTCGCCAGTCGTGGCTATATCGACTGCATACGCCTGCTCGCGCAGCCCTTTAGCGACAAAGTGCGCGACTCGCGCGTCGTCTTCGACCAGCAGCACTCGCATCTCGAGATCATAAGCCTTTTGCCGACCTGGAACGCAATCCCTAGCGGCCTATCATGAGAGAGACCAGAAGCTTGAATTTATGCTCCGTTTATCTTCCTGCGAGTACACCTTTCTAGTCCGATCGATTTGCGAGGGGAGTTGCCGCAGTTATGATGAAACAAAACACAGTTATTCTTTCTTTGCTTCTAGCAATCGCGGCTACCGCGTTCGCCGCGCAGGCTGGCGACGGAAAGTACCGTGTCGCGAGAACTATCGCCGTCGGTGGAGACGAAGGCTGGGACTACGTGGCCGTCGACAGCGCCATGCGGCGCGTATACGTTTCGCATGGTTCCCACGTGGTGGTTCTCGATGCGGACGCGGGCTCCGTTGTCGGAGACATTTCCGACACGCAAGGTGTGCATGGTATCGCCATCGCTCCGGATGCCGGGCGCGGATTCACGAGCAACGGCCGGGCCAACACCGCGACCATCTTCGATCTGAAAACCTTGAAGACTCTCGGCACCGTAAAGACTGGCGCCAATCCCGACGCCATCATCTATGATCCCGCAACCAAGCGGATATTCACGATGAACGGGCGCAGTCAGGACGCTACCGCCATCAACGCGGCGGATGGCACGGTCGCGGGAACGCTCGCACTTGGCGGCAAACCAGAGTTTGCCGTAGCGGATGGCAAGGGGAGCATCTACGTGAACATCGAAGACAAAGCAGAACTGGTCCACTTCGATTCGAAGACTCTTGAGGTGCTGCACCGCTGGTCCATCGCACCGTGCCAGGATCCTTCCGGCTTGGCGGCGGACTGGAAATCGCACCGTCTGTTTGCCGGTTGTGGCAACAAGCTGATGGCCGTCGTCAACGCCGACAATGGAAAGATTGTCGCGACCCTGCCGATCGGTGAAGGCGTTGATGCCAACGCGTTCGACCCTGAGACTAAACTGGCCTTCGCTTCAACCGGGGATGGCAATCTGACCGTTGTGCACCAAGACTCACCGGACAAGTATTCTGTTCTGCAAAATCTTGCGACGAAAAAGTCAGCGCGCACGATGGGGCTTGATCTCAAGACACACAGCATTTTTCTGCCAGCTGCAGAGTTTGATCCCCCTGCACCGGGCGAGCGCCGCGGAAAAATCAAATCCGGCTCTTTTGTGGTGCTGGCAGCAGAGAGAGAGTAGCTGTTTCGCCGGTGTTGTAATTGGATCTAGTCTAATTTGGAAGACGGACTGCTTCCTTGGCCGACTCCGAATCCGTGCCAATCCCTGTCAAGAGCTGCTCAACGCGTCATCGGCGAAGTTGATTTACATCGTTACCTCTTGGAGTTTCGTTTTTGCTGATTTCTCCGAGTCGGAAGGCTCCTAGCGCAACAACCTTTTCTGGCCATTACGCAACTAAGGTGACAATTGGTGTTGGTGCGCTTTCCACCCAGGAGGGCGAGCGCAATGCTAATAGGTTTGCTGCGAGTGGTTGTACTGCTGTTTGCTTTCCCTTTTCCGTTTTTCGCTCAGAGCCAAACCCGCTACGCCGCACCTTCCGTTGTGGCGAATGAAGCTGGCGCGCGCCTAGCTCTAACAGAAAAGGGTTCCGCCTTCTCCATCGATCTATCGGCGAACGTCTCGAAACCCATCTCTGCCACCTTCGACGCCAGAATTCTTTCTCCGGACGACAAAATGCTCGCGCGAGCTTTCGTTCCCGTCCGGCTCAGCTCTACCCCACGGCGGTTCGAGGTTCCCCTAAATTGGACCCTGGTGAACGGTCTCGAAGACGCTTGTAATTCTCGTCTCCTCTACGAAGTGCGTCTAGAAGGGAGCTCGACACCCGCCATCTCTGGAACTCTCTCGCCCTATGCGCTAATTCCCGACCTCTTTGAGCTTCACTTTCTAGGCCTTGATGCGATTGGCATGGGGCGCACCTATGCAGCCCGTGTGTGGGCCACGCGCCCGGATTCAGACAGGCCCGTCCCCGGCGTATCGCTCATCGGCTCGCTGGGTGACGAAGGTGACACTAAGAAAGGCATGACAGCTCAGGGCCGAACTGATTCCCGTGGCGAAGCGCTGTTGACCTTCCGCCTTCCCGAAATGCCGGGCGCGCCAGACGAGGAAGTGGAGATGGAAATCCGTGGTGCGCGTGGCAATTTCCGGAACTGGTTGACCGCTAGCCTCCACTACTGGCGTCGCGCCGCCGTTCTGCTTTCGACCGACAAACCCTTATATCAGCCTGATCAGGTCTTGCACATGCGAGCCCTCGTTCTCGATGACCAGCGCCACGCCTGGGCCAAGCGTCCTGTGCGCTTCGTCGTTTACGATTCCGATGACATTGTCACCTTCTCAACTGATTCGGAAACCTCCCGGTTTGGCATTGCTTCCGCGGATTGGACCATTCCGTCCTCCCAGAAACTAGGCAGCTATCGCGTCTCGGCCGACATTTCCGGAGACCCCGACAGCCGGGAATTACAGGGCAACCAACTCATCCGCATCTCCCGCTATGAACTCCCGACCTTCACGGTGAATATCGCCGCCAACCAATCCTTTTATCTGGCGGGACAGAACGCTGATCTCACCGTCAGCGGTAGCTACATGTTCGGCAAGCCCGTTCTGCGTGGCCACGTTCGCATCGTTCGCGAAACATCACGCCAGTGGAACTATCGTGACCAAAAGTGGGAACGCGAAGAGGGAGGATCTCAGGAAGGTGAACTCGACGCCAAGAACGAGTTCCACGCGACGCTGAATCTCTCCAGAGACCACGCCGACCTGCAGGAATCAGACTGGAAACGGTTCGAGGACCTTCGTTACGCGGCTTACGTGACCGACGCTTCCTCCAAGCGCACCGAGGAACGCCACTTCGACGTACGTATATCTCGTGACGCGATACATCTCTATGTACTCAACGTTGCTGGCGCTTTGCCCATTCGGCTTCCGCCGATGTTTTACGTCTCCAGTTCCCTGGCAGACGGAAGTCCCATAGCGGCTGACGTCCTCATTGGCCTTTATACGCAGGATCCATCCGAAACTTCCTCGTCAAAACCGGCGGTCCCGCCTTTCGCCACGGTGCACGTTCGCACGAATCGTTACGGTATTGCACGCGCCCATTTCTCCGCGCCCGTGCGAAAGGAAAAAAATCCAGATACCGACAAAGATATCGATCGCATCTATGCCATGGTCGAAGCCAAGACCATCGATGGTCGGACGGGTACGCACCTCGAGTCCTATTCCCTACAAGACGACCCTGCTCTTCGTATAACACCCGTAAAGGCAATCTTGAAGCCGGGGGATCCCATCGAGGCCGAACTCGAATCCTCTATGCCACATCGCCGCGTTCGCGTTGACCTTGTCCAAACAGAGACGCAAACAATCCTGGCCTCCCAGGAACTCAACATGTCTCATGTCAAGGCGCACGTGACTTTCTTAGCGGACAAGCAATTGACCGGGACGATTGCTCTTGCCGCGTACCCCCTGGACCTTGAGACGGAGCCTCACTCGATGTATTCCCGCATGGCCGGAGCCAGCGTCCTCTTTCCCAAGCCTAGCAATCTCATGCTTGACGCTAAGCCAATGAGGACTACCTATCGCCCCGGCGAAGCTGCCTCCGTAAATCTTCGTGTACGTAGTTCAGAAGGTGGATCTGTCGAGGGTGCGCTCGGAGTGCTTGTCTACGATCAGGCGCTTGAGGAACTCGTCCGCGCTGAAGCCAGTCTCTTCACCACTGGGTATGAACACATTGATCCTCGACTCGGCTTTCGCTCTTTTGAGGAGAATAACGACTCAATCGGGGGAATTTCGGTAAAGCAACTCCTTAATCCGGCGCCGGACGCGACTGCTCCCGTTGACCTCGAACTTGTGGCCCAGGCACTGCTGTTCAACCGCGCCGGCATTCCTCTGCGCCTGGAATCGTCCGACGGCCCCCGCCACCTCGAACAGGTTTTTCAGAAACAGATACGGTCGACTCTTGATCCCGTTGCCAAGCTGCTGCAAGAACAGTTCTCCAATATGGGCCATTTCCCAGCAGATGATACGGAGTATGCGAGTTTCCTGAACAAGAAAGGAATGGATGCTTCCCGCCTGAGTGATCCCTGGGGACATCCGTATCACGTCCGGCGGTCCTATCAATGGCTTAACGAAGTCTTCGAATTTGATAGCGAAGGTCCAGACAAGACTAGGAAAACTCCCGATGATTTCACCGCAATGACCCTGTTGCGGCCTTTTTTCGAATCTGACGCGAAGCGCCTTCGCGCCGTCATCGACGCCTACCACGCGAGCACGGGCAGCTACATCCGCGATGAGTCCACTCTCGAATCCGCGTGCGCCCAGCAGCACGCTTCGCTTTCCAGCTTTGTGGATCCCTGGGGCACGCCTTACCGCTTTCTGTTCGACATTGAACGCGACAACTACACGATCAAAGTGCTGAGTGCCGGACCCGACAAGCGCTTTCGCGCCGGCCCAAACGACCCAACTGGAGACTGGGATGATCTCCAGGTCTCGGCGCTACATATGCCCTACTTTCGCGAGACCGCGCAGCGCATTTCGGATGCCCTGTTCGACAGTGCAAAGTCCTCAGCCCATTTTCCCGAAAACGAACAGGAATTCCGGAAGGTGGTAGTCAGTCACGAGATCGACTGGGCTGCAATCCGCGATCCGTGGGGCCGGCCATATCGCATCATCTCTACGGTGGAACCGGCCTACACGGATAGGGTTACGCTGCGCGCATACGGACAGAACGTCGCGGCCTCCCAAACTCCTGTCACGCGCACTACGAAAGCCATCAGCATCGTAAGCGACGGCCCTGACCTCAGTCCCAACACTACCGATGATTTCGTTCTCGCCAAATTCGCCTCTCCGTTTCTTGAAGAGTCTGGCAACTCTTCGAACAAGCCCAACACTCTCCAGAAGCCGCAACCCCTATACAGCGGCAATTCCGGAGCCGTACGTATCCTCGCTCAGGATCCAACGGGTGCAGTCATTTCCAATGCGAAGATCACACTCAGCAACGAAGCAACAGGCGTTGCCTATGAGGGTCAAGCCAACGATCAGGGACTTTGCCTGCTCTCCAATCTTCCTCCTGGGACCTACCGTGTTCTGGTTGAGAGTCCTGGCTTCCGGTCCTATGTTCTGACAAACATCCCGGTACTCTCCAGCAATGTGACCGACGTTGAGGTAACGCTAAACGTTGCAGCCGCAACAGAGACGGTCGAAGTCCAGGCGCAGAATGTCCAAGTCCAGACCGAATCGTCGTCTGTGGCTGCTGTCTCAGGAAAGTTGGGTTTGACCACGAAATCTGGGGCCGCTTCCGGTCAAATCAACATGCCTTTCGCGACGCCTCGTCTCCGCGAGTATTTTCCGGAAACACTCCTCTGGCAACCTGAGATTCACACCGATCGCGCTGGCCGCTCCACGGTCAAGGTTCCTCTCGCCGACAGCATCACCACCTGGAAAGTTTCAGTCATTGCGTCCACATTTGACGGGCACATCGCCACTGCTTCTACCGACATCCGGGCTTTTCTCCCCTTCTTTGCCGAACTTGAACCGCCTAAGGTGCTGACGGTCGGCGACGAAATTCATTTGCCCGTGACTGTGCGAAATTACCTCGATAAACCGCAATCCGTCTTACTCGATTGGGCCGCGGAACCATGGTCCCAGGCTCTGTTCTCACATACCATACGCCTCGACGTTCCTGCAGGAGACTACGCTGAGCAGGTCTTTCCTTTCCGGGCGACGCTGCCCCTGAAGGATGCCAAGCAACGTCTGACTGTTTTCAACCGCTCCTCTGCAAACGACAGCGATGCCATCGAAAAGAAACTCCGCGTCCACGCTGATGGTCAGCAACGTCTGGTCCAATCCAGTTCCATCTTTCTTGGCGACACCTCGCTTTCGGTTGAAGTCCCCGCAAGTGCCGTTCCAGGTTCCGTCGAAGCCGAGTTGGTTGTGTACCCAAGTCTGATTGCCCACGTGAGCGACGCAATCGAAGGCATTATGGAACGGCCTTACGGTTGTGCTGAGCAAACTATCTCTTCGGCCTATCCGAGCTTGCTGTGGCTGCAGCTTCTAAAGGCCCAGCACTTTCCGTCTTCTCCGCTCGATGCTCGTGCGCACCACTACCTCAAATTGGCTTACACCAAATTGCTTCGCTACCGCGAACCCGGTGGTGGTTTCTCCCTCTGGGGCAAAGGCCAGCCTGAAATCTCAGTTTCGGCTTATGCCCTCCGTTTCCTTTCGGAAGCTTCGGAATTCACGGATGTTGACCCAGACGTCATCGCAGGGGCACGTCGCTGGTTGCTTCAGCAGGCCACACCGCAAGATACCTGGATGGAAAGAGGTTCGGACGGCAAACTCCTCGAAGCTTATGCGCTCCACGACACAGCCTATGTCGTCGAGGTCCTGTCGCGCGATATGCAACATCGCAACTCGGACGATAAAGACATCGCGGCCGAACGCGAGGCGGTACGCAAGGCAATCGAGTACTTGACTAAAACTCCCCTTGCCAATTCTGACCCCTATGACACCGCTCTCATTGCCCTCGCGAAACTCGCTGCCAAAGAAGATGCTTCGAGAGAAATTACCGCTCTCCTTTCGCTCGAGCACCCCGAAGGCGAGGCCAGCTACTGGGACCTCCAGCACAACACCATCTTCCATGGTTGGGGCTACACTGGTCGTATCGAAACGACCGCTCTCGTCCTGGACGTTCTCGCGATAGCAGAGTCCCAGGCACATTCAGCCGAACTCCAGCGCGCGCTCGACCGCGGTACACTCTTCCTCCTGAAGAACAAGGACCAGTATGGCGTGTGGTACTCCACACAAGCCACGGTTGACGTCCTCCAAACACTGGTCCGTCAGTTGAGCTCTGCCTCTTCTTCTGTCGCTTCCTCTCGTACTCCCATGAGGATCTTCGTTGACGGCAAACCCGGCCCACAACTTTCTTGGTCGACCGATGCTCGCCAACTTACGCCACAACGCGCCGACCTTACGTCCTTTCTCTCAACAGGGAAGCACACCATCGAAATTCGTGGCGGTCCCTCCACTCATGCCAGCGTCTACCTGAACGCGACTTACTATTTGCCCTGGACCGATCCCTCCGTCACTGCTTCTTCCGTTCGCAGCGGCGACGCAGAGTCCTTGCGCTATTCCGTACAGTTCGACCATCTCGCTGCCGCTCCTGGCGATTCTATTCACTGCACCGTCCATGCTGAACGCGTCGGTTTTCGAGGCTACGGCATGATGTTGGCTGAAGTGGGATTGCCTCCTGGCGCAGACGTAAACCGCTCCTCGCTGGACTCTACCGTCGCTGATTCTGGCTGGGATCTGCAAAGCTACGAAGTGCAACCTGATCGCGTGATCTTCTACCTGTGGCCACGTGCCGGCGGAACGACATTTTCCTTTTCATTGAAGACGCGCTTCCCGATGAAGGCGCAGTCGTCGGAATCCGTCCTCTACGACTACTACAATCCACAAGCGCGAGCGTCCGTGCCTCCGGCTCGTTTTCTAATCCACTGAAGCAAACTGTGGTAGGCCTAGAACGAAAACCCCGCCATTTCGCACAGCTGATTGATAATGCCAAGACCAAGTAGCCGACCCTTCCACCAGTACTGGTTGGCCGCTAAACGGCGAGTTGCTGCAGGAGAACGAAGCCATAGATGAGACTTGATCGCCGAAACTTCTTATTCCTCAGCGGAGCTAGCCTAGCGACCGTGCAGCTGAACGGAATGGCAAAAAGTCACGCGGACGCCCGAAAGTGGAACGCCCAATGGATTTGGTATCCCGGCCAACTCGCCGCCTACCGACACTCTCGCCGCGTTCGGCTGGCGATTGAACGATGCACTAACGTCGGTTACCCCGGTAACTTCCGGCAACCCCTCACGGAGGTCTATTTTCGCAGGGCCGGAACCGCCGAACGCGACATTCCATTGCGCTGGGCTGCTCCCATCGGACGAGTCCGCATGGTCATCGGAGGTCGGGGAGGAGATATCACGAGCCGCCAGGGCGTCCTTCGCAAAGGTGAATCCGGTATCGAAGTACAGATTGACTTTGCGCAGAGTCTCCCATGTCTCCTGCTCGAGGGCGCCGAGTTTTCAACCGGTGGGTTATGGGAAGCAAGCCTTGATGAAAAACACTGGGTTCTTGCGGAAACAGGGGGCGGAAGCGATCCCGAACGTCTTCCCGACGCAGAACAGGAAATTACCGTAAGTTTGCCCGTCTATCGCGCTGTCGAACCTCAAGGAAAGCCGCATAGCCAGTACTTGGTGGAAAAGGGTCGCGATGTGCTGCTCGATTTTCGCGAAACCGAACTCGGGACCCTGCGGTTTGACGTTCGCGGACAAGGCGATCTAACGATCCAGGTCGGCGAATCAATTCCCGAAGTTCGCGATCCGGACGTCAGGTATTTCGAACAGTATCCTCTGCAACCGGTATCGCTGACGGAGCAAGAGAGAACCGTCATACTTCCGCAGCGCGCAGTACGATTCGTCCGATTCTCGGCCTCCGGTCAAGCCGAACTCCGAAACGTCCGCTTCGACGCGAGCTTGTGGCCAGCCGAAGAAAAGGGCCGCTTTGAATCGAGCGATCCGGACCTCAATGCCGTTTGGACCACCGCGGTGGCCACGCTGCGTTCTAATATGCACGACTTCTATCTGGATGGTATTCGACGGGACGGATTGTTGTGGCATGATGGCCCGCTCACTCTTGATGCCTATGAGCGAGTTTTCTTTGATGCTGACCTGTCCCGACAAACGCTAATCGGCGAAACCCTTCCCGAGCAGCCCTCCATTCGAGATGTTGGAATCATCGATTCGCCGATGTATGCCGTGATTGGGTTCGATCGAGAATTGTTGGTACGCGGAGATCCCGACTTCTCGCGGATGTTTCGCAGCCGAATCGAGGACATCCTGCGGTTCTACGCCGAGCTCCAGGATGAGCGCGGGTTTGTGAACGCTGCGAAGGTGCAGCCATACGGCTACTTTCCGGACTGGTCGGCCACCGAGCAAAGTGGTCCAGATGGCCACGGAACGCCTACCTACGGGCAGATCCTTCTGGCCGCGACGTATGCGGCCGCTGCGCGGCTTGCATGCGCATGGAAGGACCAGGCAGCAAGCGCCCGATACCAGGCGGCGGCGACACAACTCCGCAATTCTATTCGCGAGGCATTTTGGCGAAAGCAAGACGGCTTATACTCGAATGGACTCGATCGAAACGGAAAGTTGGACCCCAGAACCACGTCATTCGCACAGGCTTTCGCGGTCGCCTACAACGTCGCCACACCGGATGAGTACACTACGATTTTCCGGTTCCTAAACGATGAATCCAAGCGTCCAGCGCATTGCAGTTTGAGCCAGGTGGTGGAACTCACTGCCCACGCGAAAGCCGGCTATGCAGCGTCGTCACTTGAACGGCTCAAATCGGTGTGGTTGCCGATCATCCGGCAAGGCTATCACCGGTTTTTTGAAGACATTGATCCGGCGAAGGACGCGGAGGCTCAGTTGGCGATGTATGGCCGCAAGTATGCCACCAGTTTGTGTCACGCATGGGCGGGGGCCGCACCGGTCATGGCACTCTCGCGCGGTGTGTTGGGCATCGACGCGGTTGAACCTGGGTACAGCGTATGCATCGTCTCGCCGCAACGCTGCGGTCTCGACTGGGTCCGTGGCGCTGTGCCAACGAACTGGGGACCAATCGAAATCGAGTGGCGCGGAACCCAAGGCGAAATTGCTCTGCCCAGCGAAGTTACGGCGCATTTAGCGGAAGGGCGTACGGTCAGAGGCCCTGGCCGCTTCTCGATTACCGTGGCACGGTAAGCCCCGCCAATTTCTGACCAAGGCACTACACAGTTCAAACAGATAGCTCTTGCAGCCTCACGGCTAGCGCGCCCGAAAACCGACCACACCAGAACATGTCTAGCCTTATAAACTTCGTCGTTTGTCGAGTGATCTCCGAGAAGTGGCATATCATAACATCCGGGAACCATGAAACCTTGCTCTTCGGTTTCGCATTTCGGTTAGAACATTTGACCTAAGACGAAGGATCGGGCCGATGGTAGAGTTTGCAGCCCTCTTCCGTGATTCGCGCTACATCTGAAATGAATCAAAGCCATAAACCAGAAAGGTGGCCTCGCCGTGCGTTCTAGACTCCACTTCATCTTGACGCTGCTTTTTTGTCCGCTGACCCTCTCTGCGCAACAGCATTTCGACATGGTGCTAAAGGGCGGACGTGTGGTCGATCCGCGCAACGCCACTGACGCGGTGATGGACGTCGGCATTCTCGACCATAAGATTGCCGCCATCGAAAAGAACCTTGCTCCGGCAACGGCGGACAAGGTTATTGACGTCAGTGGGCTCATCGTGACGCCCGGACTGGTGGACATCCATACGCACGTTTACGCAGGCACTGGACTTCGCGACGCTTATGACGGTGACAACAGCGTTTACCCCGACGGCTTTACCTTTCGCAGTTGCGTTACCACAGTGGCAGATGCAGGAAGCTCCGGCTGGCGCAATTTCCCGGACTTCAAAGATCGGGTTATCGATCGCTCAAAAACACGCATCCTGGCTTTCTTGAACATTGTGGGTGCCGGAATGGGCGGCAAAGTCGAGCAGGACGTCAGTGAAATGGATCCCGCGGCTGCGGCTGAAATGGCAAAGAAATATCCAACGCTCATCGTCGGATTCAAAACAGCGCATTTTGAGGCACCCGAATGGACGGCAGTCGATCGCGCGTTGGAGGCCGGCAAGCTGGCGTCATTGCCGGTCATGGTGGACTTCGGAAAGTTTCGACCGGAGCGGCCTTATGCGGACTTGGTTTCAAAAAGGCTGCGGCCCGGAGACATCTCCACTCACATGTACATAGATTACATCCCCATGTTGGATTCACAAGGACATGTGAACTCATACCTCTTCGAAGCTCAAAAGCGCGGTGTAATTTTCGACGTGGGCCACGGAGGCGGAAGTTTCGTTTTCAACCAGGCGGTGCCCGCCGTGCAGCAGGGTTTTCTTCCTACTTCCATCTCCACCGATCTGCACATCGGCAGCATGAACGCTGGAATGAAGGACATGACCAACGTCATGTCGAAGTTCTTGAATATTGGCATGTCGCTTCCCGACATCATATTGCGTTCCACTTGGCAGCCCGCAAAAGAGATCCATCATGATGACCTGGGCTCGCTGTCCATTGGGTCCGACGCAGACGTCGCCGTGTTGCGGGTTGAGAAAGGAAAATTCGGATTCGTGGATAGTCTTGGCGGTCGGCTCGACGGCGATCAGAAGCTTGTTTGCGAATTGACGCTTCGCAGTGGTCGCGTCCTTTGGGACCTGAACGGTTTAGCTCGAGGACGTTGGCAGGATCGGACCACTTACAGCGTCAATCCGAAATGGGACGGACTACTGCCGGCTCGCCGCTGACTGGAATCGTCGCGCTCCTGTTCGTGACCGTACGGTCGGACGGGCAGACCTGCTCTACCCCCGACGCATGGTCTTGGTACTTCAAAGTCCCAGAGATTACCTCCGCGACCGGGACCCTCTCGTTTCTCGCGGACTTGGCGTTTTACTTGATCGCTAAATTGTCAGAGCGTATATCAAGGCGTCAACCAGCGATCCAAACCCTCGCGGACGAAGTCGTCATCGTTCAGTTCGGGATATGCGCGGCAAACGCGATCAATTTCTTCGCGCTGTCCTGGACTGAGCCCCTCCTGGGGATCCAAACACCAGATTCCCTCAAGAAGTCCTTGCCGCCGAAGCACCTCGTGCAGGCCGGCGATGCAGCCGGCAAACTGGTTGGCGGCGTCAAAAAACGCCGCGTTGCAGTCGGTGAGCTGCACGGCTTTCTGAAACATGCGTCCGGGAACCGGCCGATCTACGCTGGTAAGGGCGTGGCATTCCGCGAGGAGATCCACTGCTCGTTTCGTCCATACAGCCCAGTGTCCGAGCAGCCCCCCGACCATGCGTCGCGGACCTTGCGGCCCGAAAGAGAAAGGCGTAAGCAGATCCATCACGATGTTGTCATCGTTGCCCGTATACAGAGCGATGTCGCGGCCCGATTCGCCGACGGCACGAAGTACGTCCAGCGTCTGATACCGATTGAAAGGCGCAATCTTAATGGCTATCACGCTTTCGATTTCGACAAATCGGCGCCAAAAGGAATAGGAGAGTAGCCGTCCGCCCACTGCGGGCTGCAGATAGAAGCCAACGACTGGTAGGACTTGTGCAACTTCTTTCGAGTGAGCTATGAGGCGCTCGTCGCTCCAGTCGGCAACGGCCGCCAGGCTCACTAACCCCGCGTGGTATCGGAGATCGCGCAGCAGAGTGGCCTCGGCGACAGCCTGAGGCGTTTCGCCACAAATGCCGCCGATGCGCACCAGCGGGACTGTGCGGTTCTGGTCCGCGCGGTCCATCTCCTCGGCGGCAAGCCGCAATACCGGTTCAAAAAGACCGATGTGCGGCTGGCGGATGGCAAATTGCGTTGTGTGCACTCCTACCGCGAGTCCGCCTGCATTTGCCGCGGCATAGTATCGGGTAAGCGCCCGTTGGCGACGCTCATCGAGGCTACGCTCCGCGGTGAGAGCAAGTGGATGAGCCGGGATTACGGTCCCTTGTTTTATTATCTGATGGACGAGTGGATGGATGATCTGTGGCATTGTCCTAGTGGTTCGGGCGCGATTAGAAGCGGCCGGCTCGCTCTTCAAAGTGCGTCGGCTTGGCCAGCGTCGTGCCCCCTCGGGTTACCCAATCGGCGATCCAATCGATCATCTGACCGATGTTTACCTGCGGTTTGCCGAAAAGCGCGAAAGCCTTGCCGGCGCAGCTCAGCAAAGCGTCATTGGATTCGGCACCTTCGAACGACGCTTTCTTGCCCATTCTTGCCGCGAACTCCTCGGCCAGCCAGCGGACACCTAGAGTTTCGGGTCCGGTAATATTCAGAACGTTAGGCGGCGTCGAAGCGTGCGCGAGCGACTCGAGACTCATCGCCGAAGCATCTCGTTGCCAGATGGTATTCAGATAACCCATCGAAAGCGAAACGGGCCGCCCGGAGTGCACCTTTTGCGCAACATCCAATAGCACGCCGTAACGCAGTTCGCTCGCGTAGTTCAGCCGCAGGATCGTCATCTTGGTTTGATTGGCTCTGCTGAAGTGCTCAAAGATTCGCTCGCGGCCGAGACAACTCATCGCGTACTCGCCCGCGGGATTCGTGTCATCTTGCTCGCGCGAGCCGCCCCGCGATACATGAGAGAGTCCATAGACGTTTCCCGTCGAAAAAACGGCGATCCGGCTGGCGCGATAACGATCGGCTGCTAGCCCTGGCAAAAATGTGTTCATGGCCCAGGTTCGCCATTCCTGGCCGGTGGAGCCGAATTTCATTCCCGCCATGTAAACCACGTTCTTGGCATCCGGCAGAGCGGCGAGTACGTCGCGGTCGAGCAAGTCACAGCGAATCGTCTCGATTCCGAAGTCTTCTAAACGGCGCTGTGAGGCGGGCGACGAAAACCGCGAGACTCCAATTACTCGGCGTTTCACTCCCGCCGCGTCAGAAGCTCGCTTAGCCATCCGCGCTAGTGTGGGGCCCATCTTTCCCGCCACGCCGAGTATGACGATGTCGCCCGCAAGAGTTTCCATCGTGCGGACCAGGGACTCGGTTGGCTGGCTCAGAAGCTCTTCGAGCTGAGCTTCATCCCGAATCGAATTGAGTTGCGTCGGCATGTTCATTCTCTTAAGGCTGTACTCAGGCTCGTTTCACCCCGAAATTGTACTCAAAATGCCTTTCACCGGTTGGAGAGATTCGGATATGCTCGGCAAATCCGACTTTTTCGGTCCAACCGATTTGGCATGAGACTCCGCGTAATGACTGCGAAAGATATTCCGGGCGGGGTGCGCCTGAACACGCTGGCCGGTTGGAATCAAACCGGCGCCGACTGGAACCGCTTCCTGGTCGCTAGCCCCGACGGGTGCTTTGTGATGGAGGAAGGCGCGAAAGTGGTCGGAACCGTCACGACCCTCTCGTACGAAGATCGCTTCGCGTGGATCGGCATGGTGCTGGTCGATCCCGAGTACCGGAATCGAGGCATTGGCAGCGAGCTTTTGCGGTGGGCCATCGAGCATCTGGATGCCACCGGTATCCCCACGCTGAAGTTGGACGCCACGCCCCTCGGCAAACCGCTCTACGAAAAGCTTGGGTTCGTAAGCGAATATGAGATTGAGCGATGGAATTTGCGAAGGACGGTCGAAGAGGGCCGCGCGGTAAGCGCCCCGCTTGCTCCGGCGGCCCAGTTGCCGGAAATCCTCGCATACGACCGCCAGATCTTTGGCGCCGATCGGAGCAGTTTGCTGCGTTCTCTCGCCGATGAGGGAGCAGCTCTCACTTTAGCGGTAGGTCATGGCACTGACATGCAAGGCTATGCGTTTGGCAGGCACGGCTTGTTTGCCGACCATCTTGGGCCATGGATGGCGGGCGACCCTGACACCGGAAAAATGATGCTTACGGATTTCCTGCGGCGCTCCTCGCGCGATACGGTCATTGTGGATGCCTTGCGATCGAGCAACTTAGCCAGCGAAATCTTGCCTGCCAACGGATTTACAATTGCGCGCCCGCTGACGCGCATGTACCGCGGCCCGAACGCCTTTCCAGGCAAACCTCATTCGTTGTGCGCCATACTGGGTCCCGAATTTGGATGAATTCGCCTCGAGACTCGGGTTAAGCTCGCCCGACACCCTGTGACCAATGCACACGACATAACAGCGTCCGGCGATCCGGCCACACCTTCCGGCCGTGGCGTTTATTACGGCTGGTGGATCGTCCTGGCAGCCTTCCTGAATCTCTTCTTTGTTGTCGGCATCATCTTCTACGGCTTCCCTGTTTTCTATCCATATTTCGTGGAATCCCTCGGGTTCACCCGGGCGCAGCTGACGCAAGGCTTTCTGCTGGGTTTCCTTTTTGCCGGATTGCCCTTTGGATTTCTGGCGGGAGCACTGATCGACCGCATCGGCGCTCGATTCGTCATTCTATTAGGCGTTTGCCTGGTCGCGTCCGCTGTAATTCTGATGGGCGCCATGCGCCGTTTCTGGCAATTTGAATTGCTGTGCATTGTGGAAGTGATTGGCTACGTCTTCGCCGGCCCGATTGCCAACCAAGTATTGGTCGCAAGATGGTTTGACCGGCGACGCGGCAAGGCCATGGGTTACGCCTATCTTGGACTCGGCTTGGGCGGGGTCGTTGCTCCGATGGCTGTGAACTACCTCGCGCACAGCCTCGGCTGGCGGCACGCACTCGAACTGATTGGCGTGCTCATCTTGGTCGTGCTTATTCCGACCGGCTTATGGATTACGTGTTCTAAGCCGGCCGATCGGAACATCAATCCGGAGTCATTCGGAGAGATAGCGCGATTGGAGCGCCAGGTTCCCCATCCGGGCGCAAGTTCTTTGCGAGTGTCTCAAGCGGTTCGATCGGCGCCGTTCTGGCTGATCTTGGTCGGGTCCGCGCTCGCCATCGGAGCCATCGGCGCGGTCATCCAGCATTTCATCTTGTTTCTGAAAGACTCGGGATACTCGGCAACGGTCGCGTCACGATACGCAAGCATTCTACTGATCTCGAGCTTAGGCGGGCGTGTCATCGTTGGCTACATCGCCGATCACTTCCGCAAGTCACGCATCATGGCCATTTTTTACTTCTTGATCGGAGCGTCGATGTTTCTGCTCGCCTACCCGCAATCCCCTGCGGCATTGTGGTTGTTTGCTCTGGTCTTTGGCTTCTCCATGGGCGCGGACTATATGCTGATCCCTTTGGTGGCGTCGGAAAACTTCGGCACCGCCGCCCTCGGCAAGATCCTCGCATTAATCATCATGGGTTATTCCGTCGGACAGTGGGCCGGGCCTTGGCTGGTAGGCAGGCTCTTCGACATCCGCCACAGTTACGACCTAGGTTGGAAAGTGACTGCCGTTCTCGCGATCATCGGCGCCGGCGGCATCTACGCGATACCTTTCTTCGCACATCCCCGCTCGTCCGCGCGATAGCCACAAGCATCACGTTCCGATTTCCGTCGCGGGCTTGTCCACCTCGATGCCGGAATTTGTCCAGTCGTTAGTTCTCAGTCGATGAAAATGACTCGCGCCCCTTGGCACTGAAAACGTTCGGCGACTGCCTGGCCGATTCCTTGTGCACCGCTGGTAGCGACTGACGTGCGTGCGGCCAGGCGCCGTCAAGAGAGTTCATGGCTCGCTCGCTCTAGTCGTTTTGCCCACGGTCGGTGGGCTTACGGCATCGAAAAACACTAGTTCCGAAGTGTTCGGCTTACCGAGCGAAACAGTGAGCCCTTTGCTCATCAATGTCGCGCCAGACATGCTGCGATCGGGGCTAGTACGATCCTGGAAATGCAGCTGGTAGGTTTTGGATGGGTCAAGCCCGCGCAAGGTGAACCTGTGAGAAGATTCCGCCTCCGTCGATCCGCGGAACGCATAGACGACTCCGGTACCGCGGTAAGAGTCGTAATATTCCATCCCATCCCATCGCACACCGTCGGGTCGCGGCGAAATGTGAAACAGCGAAGCGTCCCGAATGAACGGCCGTAACTTCATCTTGTAGATCTGAAATTCCTTCTTGGCGACAACATGTTGTTCTTCAGTCCAATCCGTTGTATCCAGCATGATCGTGAGCCAGCCCATCATTCCGCTACGCAGCATGTAGCGAAAATTTTCGATGGACGGCGTCGGCCACTTTTCGACATAGGTTTCCAGCATCGCCGGAGGCAAGACGAAACTCGTGTCATAAAACGCACGCCGGTTTGAAAGCGGGCTATAGGTATCGGTGATCGAAAAATAGTCGCCGTGCGCCGCGCTACCGAAGTCCACCATGCGGCCGCCATCATTGCAGATTTCAAACAGCAAGCCGGGGTGCGCTTTGCGGACACCGGCATAGATGTCGTAGTACGCACGAACGGCATGATAGCTGACATCAGTCGAGTTAGGCCCTAAGACAAAATACGCCCCAGAAGTCTTCACAATCGTGGTGTTGCCGGAATCCGGGGGAGCATGCGGATGGTCAGAGCGCTTGCATCCTTGCGCGACCAAATACCCGTCATGCTCAATCATGTCCAGGCGGTAGTCATCCACAATTCGGCTGACTTCCCTTTCGGCCCAGGCTTTTGCCGCCGGAAGCCCGATGTCGATGGTCTGCCCTTTGAATGGCTCAGGCTTCCAGTCGTCCGGCACGTCCGCGACAATCCAGTTGCGAACTTTTGGGTCACGGAGATTCAACGCACCGGGTTCGGTATTTAAACCTGCCTGGGTCCAGTCCACCCAGAGCCCAAATTTGAGCCCGCGACGATGAGCATGGTCGGCGATAGACGCGAGGCCGTGGGGAAACTTTTCTGGATTTGGCTGCCAGTCCCCCACGCCACGGAACCAGCCGGCATCGAGGTGAAACATATCGAATTGTAAGTCGGCGGAATCCTCAATCATGCGATGCGCGAGTGTTTCGTCGACGGCCGTGCCGCTGCCCCAGCTGTTGTTCACCAGATATGGGTAGCTCAGATCTTTCCAGGTTGCCGGATTCGTGAGCACCTCGCGTACCCATCGGCGCAGGACGTTGCCAGCACCATCTGGCCCGCCGTAGAAACCACCCAGGAAAACCTTGGGTGTTTCGAATGACCCGCCGGCGGGTAGCCTGGTGCGGAAGGGCGTTGGCGCGGGGTTCAACCCTACCGCCCCGCGGAGAGAATTGCTGTTTCTCGCAACCGCCAACCTGGTCCGACCGCTGAATTCAAGTCCAACATACCAGCCATCTTGCGCTGAATTCATTCGCTGAATGAGAAACCAGGGAATGATTTCTCGAGCCTCGTCTCTCTGAGGATGCGCGTAGGTGCTGGAAGTTCCCTCCCAGGCATAACCTTCCTGCAAAGCGACGTCGTGCGTGCCAACCGCGGAAGGAGTGTCCGCACCCTTTTCGACGAAGAAATGCTTCAGACCCGCTCCGCTGCGAATCGAGAAGTCGAATTGGAAACTGTCTTGGAATGGCAACCACACTTCCTGGTCGCCCAGGTTCTCAATGCGGATCTGGTGTTCGACGGGGCCAAAATTCGCCCGAGCTTGCCATTCCCAGATCAGTTTGAGGTGAGGTTCTTTGGCTTCGTATACGAAAGTAACGGTTTTCCGATCATTTTGATTGGTTGACCGAACCAGCCGCCAACGGAGAGCCACACGCTGGCCATCCACGTCCGCGTGATCGGGCAATGCTTCTGGCATCCGATTTGTCCACACGGCTCGGCCTGGAACGAAAAGTTCCCTGAGACGCGGCTGAACATCGCCGGCCTCCAATACCAGCACCACATCCTCCGTCCGCAGGCTTGCGCGGTCTTGTGCACGCAAGGGACTAACGGCTGAAAGAAACAGGACACACATCAAACGAAGTTGCCGCGAGCGTCGCATGAAAGTCTCCGCCAGTCTCGGAACTGCGCCGGACCGGCCTCCATCCAGCCTAAAAGAAGATGCGCAAGCCCAGCTGCATGGTCCTGCTTCCCGAAGACTCGAAGAGTCATACCGGTGATGACTACCGGCTTTCAGTCAATGGCGGTCAGGTCAGCGCAGAAGGCTCGACGCACGGCATCTATTGATCCTTCGCAGGCCAGGCAGCTCAATTTTTCGGCTGCAAATATTTTCCATACCACGCCACATACCGTTCCAGCCGATCGTGGATGTAACTTGGCCTGGTAAACAGATGAAATTGTTCCGGGTAGATAACCAGTTCCGTTGGCACTCCGAGCGTCCGCAGCGCTTGGTACATCTGTTCACTGCCGACAATGGGCACGTTGAAGTCGGCTTGTCCGCCCATAAATAGTGTTGGCGTGTGAATCCGGTCTGCGTGGAAGAACGGATACGAAACTTTTATCCACGTATCCTGGCTTTTCCACGGCGGACCGAGTTCGTTGTCGTATTGCTTCACATACTGGTCGCTTCCGTACATCGAAAGCTGATTGCCGCTTCCGGCTCCGCTGATCGCCGCTTTAAAACGTTGATCGGAGGCGATCACGTAATCCGTCAGGATTCCGCCATAGCTCCAGCCGCCAATCCCAAGACGCTCCGGATCGGCGATGCCTTTCGCGATTGCCCAATCGACTCCAGCCTCCAGGTCGGCCACTTCCCTGTTTCCCCAGTCGCCCAAAATACTCCGCGTGAATTCTGCGCCACGCCCGCTGCTCCCGCGATAATTGATCGCCAGCACGACGTACCCCTGTGCTGCAAAAATCTGCCGCTCCATTTGCAGCGGATACAGACTGAAAGGCAGCGCATGATCATCTTGTCCGTTCGGACCGCCATGAATCCATAAGATCAGCGGATACTTCCTCGACGCGTCGTACGAGGGCGGCTTGATCATCATGCCGTGGACTTCAGTTCCATCTTTGCTCCGGAAGCTGATGTCCTCAACCGTGCCAAGCCTCCAATTGGCAATCAGAGCATCATTGTGCGAGGTGAGCTTTCTCAGTTTTTCGTTGTCTAGCGCGTAGATCTCCTCGGGAGCCGAATCCGTCGAAACATCTAGCGCAGTGTGTCCGGCCGCAGTCGACTTCGCATAAATGACCAGCTTGCCTTCGAACCTATGGTCGACCGCCCCGCCATTGGCCGGGATTCTCGCGAGATATACCGTCCGGTCATCAGGAACCAGGAACTCGATCGACGAACCGTCCGCCGTGAATTTGGGTCCAGAAACTCCTCGATCGAATTTCTCAGTGAGCACTCGCGGAGTTCCGCCCTCCACCGCGACAATCGCTAAACGATTCATGCTGTACGCGCTGTCTTTCGCGTCCGATCCGAGCAAGTATGCAATGGTCCTTCCGTCCGGGCTCCATGACAGCCGTTGCCCGCCCGCGGAATATCCACTGACTAGCTTCCGCGGAATGGCTCCCGCCCGAGCCTCGACGACGTAAATTTCATTGTTCGGCGATTGATCCGGATCCTTTTCATGATTGCTTACGAACGCAATCTGCTTCCCGTCCGGAGACCATTCCGCACTCGAATCATCAAAATTCTTGTCGTCCGTAAGCGCCGCTAGCGTCCTTGTCTCGACATCGAACAAGAACAGGTGCGATCGCGAAGCCGCGGTGACATATCCATCGATGTCATGCTTGAAGCGGTAGCGGTCGATGACAATCGGCTTGGGTATTCTTGGTGCTGAGTCATCTTTCTTGCCATTTGAGGTATCCGCGTCGCTACTTTCGCTCATCTCCAGCACAATTCGTTTTCCATCTGGAGACCAGGAGTAGTCCTCGATCTCTTCTTTCACGTTCGTCAGCTGCTGTGAGGCGCCTCCGCGCCGATCGAGCAGCCAGATTTGGCTCTTCTTTCCGTCTCCTCCTGAGGACACGAACGAAATATATTTCCCATCCGGACTCCACTTCGGCGAACCGATCGATTCCTTTCCAAACGTCAGCCGAACATTCTCCGTGCCTTCCCAATTCACCATCCACAACGACGTCCGCCGCTTATCGGCACCCTTGTCGAACGACGTCACGGTGTAGGTAACCCATTTTCCGTCTGGAGATACTTGCGGATTACCGACTTTCTGCAGTGTGTAAACGTCGTCTATCGCAACTGGTCGCTTTGCGGAGTCTTGTGCCAACAGGAATGTGGGAAAGAAAAAAAACGGAGCAATACAACTCATGCCGAATTTTCGCATCGGCGAATGCTCTACGAAATACTCCCGATCGTCAAGCCGTAGCGCCGCCTACTGCGCTTTTCCTGCTTTAGCAAGGCGAGATTACTTTCTCTGTAATCCATCGATCTGCCATGCGATCGGTAGCAGTCGATAGCTCGTAAGAAGTGAAGTTGCTTGAGCCGCGGGCTTGGTGTGGATCGTGGAGATTGTGTCGCTGTGCCCGTGTTCAGGAGTTGCAACAGATCTAAAGCCTCACCGCGGGGAATCTTGCCGCTTGGCAGGATTTTTGCCTTTTTTCTTGACTCTTGCCCACCGCGCTCGAGCTGCCTTCCTTGCAAGCTCCTTCCTTTGCTCTGGAGTGAGAGCCGCCATGCGTTTTTTTCCACCTTTGCCTCCGGCAGCCTTCCCACCTTTTCTGCCCATCTCGCGCATAACTTCGGAAATCAAATCACGTCTCATAGGTTCGTCTGATGAAGAAAATCTGCTAGTCGCCACTTTTTCGATATTGACACGCGCGATTTGCTCTGCGAATCTATATGCCACTTGCGCTAGTGGCATATAACCCCAGTCCTAGCCAACGGTTTTGATTACATCGGAACGGGACGCGCTGGTGTTAGAGCACCGAACGCGTCCCTGACCAAAGTCGCCTGGTTAAGAGGCAACAATGGCTGGATTAGAAGTTATCGGGTTCCCCCTTTGGGAGCAACCCAACAACCTCGATTCAATACCTCGTTCTGTACCCCTGCCTGTAGCACATCCCCCACCATAGCCGTTCCCTGCTGATCCTGTTGGTCCATTTCGGTCGGCGCCAGACTCCAGCGAAGACATGTGCTCCGACGATTCTATCAACTGCCGAACCACGGCTCTTACTCCGCCGAGAATTCAAGGAGATTCAGATGCAAAAAGCACAATTATACGAAGCAATTCTTTTAGTGAATCGCGGAATTGACGATGCAGCCAGAGGACTGGAACGACTCAAACGTGCCAAGGACTCGGGGCTCGAGGCATCCTATTTCGATGAGAAGCTGACGCTGTTCGAAATGCACCGCGCTCTGCTCAACGGCTACCTTTGCAGCAACATTCAAATGTCAGAGGAGCGCGACGATGCTCGTTTTGGAAAGATGCATCGCGAATACGAAAAGAAGTTCTTGGACGAAGTCCAAGTCTATCGAGACGTACATGTGGTCGAAGAGCGCCGGCGCCTGGAGAGAAAGCCGCCTAGGGTGAGTTTCCTCAGTAGCGAGGAGCAACGTGCCTGGGAGAGGTTGTATTTGAGTCCACCCCCGAGCGTCGAAGGTCATCCATCACCCGAAGGCGAGGCAAATAATCGTGGCTAAGAAAAGGAAACCGAAAGTCAACTGGGGCGGGGCTACATCCACAAAATCTATCAACGCGAAAGAACGCAAGAAGATCGACGACCGAGTAAGGAAGAAGTACGAACGCTTTCGAAAACGTTATGCCGACGTTCACGGAAAAGTCGTGGACTTCATAACCCATTCCATCGAGGACGGAACGTTGTATTTCAACGTCCGCTTCAAAGATAAGACGGACTTCTCGCTCCGGTATGCCTGCGACATGTTCGTTGTAGGGGTTGACTTTTGTGATTTCAAGACGGGCAATTTCAAGATGATTCGGGAGTACATGAAGCCGATTCCCAGGTAGATGAGACGCGTAGCTGGAGGGAAAGTCTCCTTAACGAAGCTCCTAGAAATCACCGAGAGAGCTCGTTACATCGGGGGCCAGGTGAATCCGTGTTCTGCAAGAAAGACGGGTAGGCGACACCCGGACGCCTTCGAAAGGACACCCCCTACGCAATAGTGGACAGGTTAGGGATTCCGCGGGATTCAACTTGATCGACTCCGACGCCAAGTTTACAATAAATACGTAAATAGCACAATTGTAAACCGACGGAGGCCACCATGATTGCTGATCGAATCAAACTCGCTAGGCGCAAGGCCGGTTTCTCCTTGCGCGATCTGTCGGATGCAATGCAAAACCGGGTAACCGCCCAGGCCATCGGCAAGTACGAGCGCGGTGCGGACATCCCCAGTTCAGGCGTATTGAGCGCGCTTGCCAAGGCGCTCGGCGTTTCCTTGGCCTACCTTCTCGACACCCAGGAGCTCCAGCTCGCCGGCGTTGAATTCCGCACCAAGGCAAATACCAGTGGACGGGATCGTGCCGTCGTCGAAACCGAGGTGCTGGAATGGATAGAACGCTACCTTCAGGTTGAACTCGTTCTTGAATTAGAAAGTGCCGATTGGCAATGCCCCCTGCCGAAGCGGCGAAGGCTTCGCGATGTCCATGATGCCGAGCATCTCGCCGCAGAGGTTCGCAAGGCATGGAAACTGGGTCTCGACCCAATTCCGAACATGACCGAACTATTGGAAGAGAAGGGCCTCAAGGTATTGATCGTCGCCCTTCCCGGCCGTGTCTCAGGCTTTACTTGTCTCGTAAAACGCCCCGACGCGACCGACTTGCCTGTGATCGTTGTGAACAAAGAACGGACCCTGGAGCGTCGCAGGCTGACTCTCGCGCACGAATTGGCGCATCGTCTGAGCGACCGCGGTGGCATGTCCGAAAAGGAAGGAGAGAAGGCGGCCAATCTTTTTGCCGGCGCCTTTCTGATGCCCAAGGAACATCTTCTGCGAGAAGTTGGCAAGCATCGCCAGGCGCTTGGCTTCAGCGAGCTGATTGGCTTGAAAAAAATCTACCGCGTCAGTGGTGCGGCACTACTTATGCGGTTGCGCCAGGTTGGGGTCATCAGTGACCCAACGCTGACTTATGCGTTTCAGACCATTGCACGTGGCTGGCGTACCCGAGAACCTGAAGAGCTTGAATCGCAGGATATGCGGGGAAAACGCGAGCGCGCGGTGCGATTTGATCGTCTGTGTTACCGCACGCTGGCGGAGGGGTTGATTTCCGTGGATAAAGCTGCAGAACTTCTGCGGCTGCCATTGCCCGAGGTTGAGTTGGGTTTGAAAGGGCCGCAAAAGGCGCATGAGGATCGTTGTCAGTGATAGTAGCTGTCTTATAGACCTCCGGAAGGTGTCCTTGATGGACGCATTCCTAAAGCTGCCCTACGAAATCCTTATTCCAAACACTTTATTTGAGGAGGAGCTTCTTAAATTTACCGAGACGCAGAAGCGAGCGATGCTTCGGGGAGGTTTAAAGGTCATCGACATACCAGGAGAGCGCGTCGTGCGCGCACAACAGGTCGTTAAGGCAGCGCCACAATTATCGACCCACGACGGGTTTGCGTTTGCACTCGCTGAGACCCATCCGGGGTGCATTCTTCTGACAGGGGACGGGTACCTGCGCACATTGGCCACTACGAACAAAATCGAAGTGCACGGTTTTCTCTGGGTCGTTGACCAAATCCATCACAACCGACTGAGCACGGCAAAGATTCTTTGCGCTGCTTTGCGCCTGCTCGGGAGCGATCCGGCCGTGCGCCTACCCCGCCGTGAACTGGCTGCGTATCTCAAGCGCTATGAGAGCCTGAAATGACCGGCACGTCGTCAACGGCCAGAAGAAAACGGTCACGACGAAGACCGTGACATTCGATGAGATCGTCAAACTGCCATTTCCGACGCTTCCGAGCGGCGCCATTCTTCCTGCCGATTCTTTCTCCTCACTACAATCGCGTGGAACAACCCTGCGCTTCCACAACAACTCCCTGCCCCTGGCGCAGCCCGAACCAAGAATAGATCCTTGCGCTGAACCTGCGCCAAGCCTCTCGATTGACAGCAGCCAGCAGACGCGAATCGATCCCTTTCGTGAATCTTGAAACATACGGTAAGAACGTGGATCGGAAATAGTGGTTTCCCAACTATTCGCGCTCGAACGATTTCGTGCCTGAAGGACGAAACCATTCTGGTTCGACTGGTGATCAAGTGAACTTACATCAAGCCCCCGCCGTCGAATGCGCTGCCGAACATTCCGCCGGATGCCGCGGCCAAGCCTAAGCTATAGTTCAGCCGAAAAATACTAAAGCCGGCCGCGTAGAAAAATCGCGACCGGCTGCAAGAGCTCGCTTAACGAGAGCCCGAATTGAGGTTAGCGATTGTCGCCGTGGCCTTCGGCCTGATTGCCGTCAAGCTCGCCGTGCCCGGGACCTCTTTCAAATTGGAACAGATCGAAAAGATCGCCTATAGCTGGGCTGTTGAGCGGCACGTAAGCGTTGTCTGGCGCCGCGACTGGGTTGGGGAAATTATCGCGGCTGCGTTTGGTCAACGGCTTCAGGTGCCAGTTGCGTTCGATGAACTTAAGGATCGAAACGTGATCCGTGTAAGTGTGATTGATATGCCCGCCGCTTGTGAAAGGCGAGACCACGATCAGAGGAATCCGTGGACCATCGCCGAAGAAGTCGAGCGGCTGAATGTATCCGGAGTCGTAATAGCCGCCGCCTTCGTCGAAGGTGATGAAGAGGGCGGTTTCCGCAAAGAGATCGGGCCGTGCTGTGAGGTGATCCATGATTTTTTTGGTCATGGCTTCGAAAAGATCGAGTTTCGACGATGCCGGGTGACCATCGAGCAAGCCATCGGGCTTAACGAAGGAAACCGCGGGCAACGTCTCGTCGTCAATAGCAGCGAAGAAATCCGTGGTGTCCTTGATGTGGGCAGCACGCTGCGCAGCGTCTCCCATGATAGCGTTTGTGTAGGACTCGAAATTGCAGATGTTGCAGTAAGCCGCGCCAACGAGCACGGTCGCATCCTGGGTTGTCGGATTGTGCTCCAGCGTGACGGCGGCATTGTATGCTCCGCCGTAGTAGGCCCAAGAAATGTTTTTCTCGTTGAGCGACTCACCGATGGTGCGGACGTTGACCGGAGGAATCGAGCCACCACCGGCAATACCGGCGGTGTCCACCGTGCCATCCGGAAGAAAACCGGGATTATCGTTGTTCACCAAGTAGAAGTGTCCGGGCTGGCAGTTGGCGTCGATATGGTGATGGAGGGATGCCAAGTAGTCCCTGATCGGCTTGATCCCCGGTTGAGACGGATCGGCGCATTCGGTGAAGTTGCCATCGAAGTTCAAGTCGACGGTGTAAACGTTGTCGGTCCCCGGCATCGGATTGGGATTGGCGATGTGCGAAGGCGGAGTGCTTGGAGTGCCCTTGCCGTCGGACCAGAAGAAAGCGTCACCTGAGCCCAGCATGATGTGGTTAGCACCCGTGCCACCCATCACTGACTGGTGGAAGTTGTCACTCATCGAGTATTGATCGGCGAGGCTTTTCAGCACGGGAACGTCGCCAGCCTGAACGTTATAGAAGGCCATGGAGTTGCCGCCGCCGTTATCGTCAATCGCGCCCTTATTCGCGGGATCCGGAATATTCGTGTAATTCGTAATCACGAAGGGATAGAGGTCGCTGAGACAACCCGAGGGGTTGTTGCGCGTGGCGTTCTTGACGTCGCAATCGGATTGCTGCCACATCTCGAAAAGGCGATGAGTGGTGTCGCCGGTAAAGGAATCGTAAGGAAGAGCCTTGCCTTTGAGCGGGAATGGCCCGTTCGGCAGTACATTGAAGCTGTCGATGCGGGTATCCGGATCGGGCAGGACAATCGTCTGCGGAAAGCCCGTTGCGGCGCCGGTGGTAAGGAGAAATTCGTCAGTGGCTTCTAGTGACGGCTCGATGGCTTCCAAGACATTCGTCGGCGTTCCCGCCGGGATGACCGTCTTTGTGGGAGCGAAGTTCAAGGTCGGCTGAGGGAGGAGGGGATAAGGAGCCTTCTCGCTCTTGTCCAGGCTGATGAAAAACTCGGTCTTGAATGGGGGCACAGGTTGAAACTGCGCGGCTTGAGAGAAATTGGGCCCCGGCGTGCCGTCGGCCTTAACGATTCCTTTTGAGAGCAAGTTGGAGACGGTATCGCCGCTCTGAGGAACATACGTAGCGAACACATGGTCGAACGTGCGATTTTCTCCGATCAGGACAATCACATGTTTGATCGGGGATTCGGTCTTCTGGTGATCTTCTTTGTCTTTCTGCTTGTTGTCGAGATTTTGGCCTGAGGCTGGAAAACCAACTAACAGGAATGACAGCAGGGCTGCCGCGACTCTTGCCGGCAAGCGCCTTTCACGGTGATGGGACTCGTGTTCCATTCTTCCTCCAGAGTTTTAACGTATGTGACGATGCGAGGGCTGACAGGAACGAAGACTGGCCGAGCCATGTTGCTGACTCGTGACGGAAGGATTGAAGAGGGGTTAACTTTGTGAGGAAATCCTAAACCAGTGGAAGACAAAACCGCGACATCAAGTCCCCCTTTGTGGCGCACTCAGATTGACGTGATCCTGACATCGGCGACATCGTTGCGCCCGGGGCCGTACCGATATCAGAGCAATCATGTGGGCCACGGCCAGAGCCTGGGCCGCCACACAATGGTGATCGGAATCAATGCAAGCGTCGGGAGCACGCTCTGCCTTTTCATGAGTCTCGCCACGGAGGCGCTCAGACTAGGCGGCTGCTCGTGGCCGAGATTCAGCTGCATGGTTTCACGGGCGCGCGGACAAAGAGATGGAAGTCAAGTTCAAAATGTGTATCGAAACAGATCTCTTCGGGACACTGGCCTTCTTCAACGACTCTGCAAATAAAAAAGGACTCCGGTTAGAGCAGCAGAAGCCCTTGCAGCCTAACAACTCAATCGGTTGCGGGGGCTGCAACGTTCTCAAAATTCCTCTAATTCCCTTCCGATTTGAAATCCGCCGGGCAGCATAGTCGGAACGATTGCCGTGCTTGCTTTAGCTTCGGCGTTGCGTCCGGTGGTTTCACGAATCAAAGCCATCGAGAGGTAGTTTGACCTTTCGGCGTCCGAAAGGTCGCGACGCTGTTCATCAATTTAGGGGCCTTGCCCGCGTACGTCGGACAGAACGCATTCCGAACTCGTCAAATACTTGATGAAAATTACCTCGTTCTGTGCTTCGTTGTAGATCAGCTCATCCGCAATCGCACGTGTCATTGCGATTCCGAAGCCGCCGGGACGTAGGCCGAGCTGATCACGAACAGCGACGTGAGCAAAGGGGTCACTTTCGGGCTGGCCTACCGCGGCGTGTTCGAGCTTGTTGAAACGAAAACCTGGGCCGGGGTCGGCGATCCGGTACAGCAGCAGACGAGAGGATCGAACGTACGCGATGCGTACTTTGCGTTTCGGATCGAGCTTTCCTCCCCACTCCACTGCATTCAAAAGCAACTCCCGGAAAGCCAATCCAATTGTGTCGCGCTGTTCTTCAGGGAAACGAGCGTCGAGCTTCTTGAGGAAGGAGTGGACGCGGTCGGCGGCTTCATGGGTGCAAGGAATCAGCAGCTCCACCCACTCGGGCTTGGCCGAAACGATTTCGATGAGCCCCAGCGCATCCTGGCGCAACGCCCGCTCGGCCACCTCTATCGCATCTTTCGGACTGAAGGGCTTATTGAGGTATTCGCAGGCTTGCGCACGAATCGCAGCAAGTACCGATTCCGGCGTGTTGTCACTGGTCATGACTATGATCTTCGGACGAGACGGAAAAGTTCGGGTCTCCGCAAGGACTTCCAAGCCGGTGACCTTAGGCATCCAGATGTCCACGAACGCCAGATCGAAGTTGGATTTTCGGATTTTTTCGAGGGCTTCCTCACCGTCCTTGGCCTGTGAAACCCTGTAGCCAGAATCCTTAAGCATACTCACGATGGCAAAACGCGTGGTGCGGTCATCGTCGGCCACGAGAATACGTTTCTTGCCCGGAGTTAGGTCTGCGGGTGCCATGCCGTTGTTCCCGACATGCTAGTTGCTGCGGCAGAATGGGTCAACAAGTGGAAATTCCGCGGGCTTGCAGGAAGCCAATGCCGGTACCAAAATAAGCTACCACGACGGGCTTCCATGAGCTTTGGTTCGAGGGCAGTGATGCGAAAGACGGACAGCAAGGCGCCAGACGATAAAGATCTGCGCGAATTTTTCGACCTGTCGCTAAACCTCTGGTGTGTTGCCGGAACAAACGGTTACTTCAAGCGCGTCAATCCGGCTTGGGAAGCGACTCTCGGTTATACGACCGAAGAGTTGCTTGCGCGCCCGTATCTCGACTTCGTGCACCCCGACGATCGCAACGCCACAATAGCCGAAGCATCAGCGGTCGTTGGCGGACGGACGACGCTGACATTTGAAAATAGGTACCGCGCCAAAGACGGGTCCTACAGGTGGTTTTTATGGTCGGCCATCGTAAGGCCGGAAAAGGACGTGATCTACTGTGTTGCTACCGACCTTACGGAGCGAAAACGCGAGGAAGCGCGCCTGCGCGCGCAACACGCAGTGACGCGTGTTCTGGCCGAAGCTCCCACCCTGGCCGTGGCAACTCCGCGGATTCTGCAAGCGATTTCCGAGAGTCTTGGGTGGTCGTTCGGAGCGCTATGGCGGATCGATTCGAAAAAGCAAGTTCTGACTTGCGTGGAGACGTGGCAAGCGCCGAGCACTCCGGCACCGGAATTTGATCGAGAGACACGGTCGCGGATCTTTTCGCGCGGCGTGGGATTGCCGGGCCGTGTGTGGTCGAAGGCACAATCTCTCTGGCTGGAAGATGTGCCTCACGATGCAAACTTTCCGCGGGCGCCAGTGGCGATCGCGGAGGAGCTACGGTCGGCTTTTGGTTTTCCGATTCTGCTGAAGAGCGATGTCTTAGGTGTACTGGAGTTCTTCAGCAGACAGATTGAGAAACCTGACCACCGCTTGCTCGATATGATGGGAGCGATTGGTAGCCAGATCGGTCAGTTTATTGAGCGACTGGAAGCTGAACAAGGGCTGCGACTCTACGCGCGCGACGTGGAAGTCGCGCGAGCGCGCGCCGAGGATGCGACGCGGGCAAAGAGCGAGTTCCTGGCGAACGTTAGCCACGAGATCCGCACTCCTATGAATGCGATCATCGGCATGACCGAACTGGCGCTCGGGACATCGCTGACGCGGGAACAGCGGGAGTACTTAAACGCGATACAAGGCTCCGCCGAAGCCTTGCTGGTTCTGGTTAACGACGTTCTGGATTTTTCGAAGATTGAGGCGCGGAAACTGCGGCTCGAACACGTTGTCTTTCACCTTCGCGATGTGCTCACCGACGCGATGCGGGTTCTAGGGCCGCGTGCGCAACAAAAAGGAATAGAGCTCGCATGCCATGTGGACGCGAGCGTCCCCGACATCCTGCGAGGAGACCCACTCCGGCTCCGGCAAGTGGTTGTGAATTTGGCGGGAAATGCGATCAAGTTCACGGATAGCGGCGAAGTAGTTCTGCGCGCTTGGAAAGCGGTGGAGACCGATGGAGTGGTGGAAGTGCATTTCTTGGTGAAGGATACGGGAATCGGCGTGCCGGCGGAAAAGCAATCCATGATCTTCGAGGCTTTTTCGCAGGCGGACAGCTCAACAACGCGTCGGTTTGGAGGAACCGGCCTGGGCCTTGCGATTTCCGCAGAACTTGTCGGGCTGATGGGCGGAGCGATTACCGTAGAGAGCGAACCGGGGCGTGGCAGTACGTTTCATTTCACCGCGCGATTTGGGATAGAACAAGCACATGGCGAGGAACCATGTGCGAAGCAGCAGCCGCTCACCGACCTTCCAATCCTGGTCGTGGACGACAACCTGACCAATCGGCAAATCCTGGAGGAAGTGCTGACGAATTGGCACATGTGTCCGGTGGTTGCAGAAAGCGGGCGCGAGGGGTTGCGTTGTTTAGAAGATTCAGTTCAGAAAGATCGGCCGTTCGCTCTGGTGCTGCTGGACGGGCATATGCCCGGAATGGATGGGTTCGAACTCGCCGAGAAAATCATCCGGAATCCGAAATACGCGAATGTGAAGATCGCCCTGCTAACGTCGGGACTTCCGGAAGATCAGAATCGGCTTCGCGAGCTGGGGATTTCGGCGAGCTTAAGTAAACCGGTAAAGCAGTCGGAGCTTTTCGATCTCATCGTCAGCGTAATCGGCGAGTCAGAAACGGAAATTCCAAGAGGCAGGGCTCGTTCGAGTGGTACTCGCAAAGCGAAGAGCGGGTACGGTCTTCGCGTTTTGGTGGCAGAAGACAACGAAGTGAATCAGCTGGTGGCGAAACGGATTTTCGAAAAGCTAGGGCATCGAGTCAGGGTTGTCGGGAACGGCCAGGAAGCTGTGGCCGCGGTAGCGAGCGGCCAATTAGACCTGATCGCAATGGATGTGCAGATGCCGGTGATGGACGGCCTTGACGCGACCGCGGCGATTCGTAAGGCGGAAGAAAAAAGCGGGAAGCATGTTCCGATTTTGGCCATGACAGCGCACGCAATGAAGGGCGATCGCGAACGGTGCTTGCGTGCCGGAATGGACGGCTACGTGGCCAAGCCGATCCGTTCGACGGAATTAGAGAATGCGATTGCGGAAGTTCTAGGGAAGGTTCCGCCGGCCTTCGAAGAGAACAAGATTGACAATGGTTCTGTCATCGATTTCGGAGCGCTTCTGGAAGGTGTCGGAGGCAATCGTCGTCTGCTGCAAAAGTTGGCGAAACTTTTTCTTGCGGACTTGCCAAAATTGGCAGCGCGAATCAAAACCGCGTTGGCATCGAGAGATGGCGAAGAGCTGGCTAAGGCAGCTCATGCCCTCAAAGGCTCGGTCGGCAACTTCGGGGCCGCGAAGGCCGTCGAGGCTGCTTCAGAAATCGAACGGCATGCAAGATCGGGCGTTCTTTCTGCTGCGCAGGAAGCATGGGTGAGGCTTGAATTGGAGCTAGTGGTAGTACGGAAACAGCTAGAAAGCCTCTCTGCTCCGTCGTCAAGCCGAAATCTTGACGGCCCACGGATTCGTGGCAGGAAGGGTAGGCTCCGGAGTCAAAAGGATCGTGAGTAGTTCTCCTTATCGTAGACCTGGGCCTCAGTGCGCATCGGGCCCTTCGACTCTCTTCGGGTATCACTAAGAACTATTCCAGAACGTCTTGGTCACGCCTTGAGTGGTTCTCTGACACTCGACGTGGATGCGCAGGCTGTGTGGCCGGAGAACGCGGAAGCGGCAAAACCAGCGGGGAGCATATTGAAAAAGCGGGAATTCTGTCAGCTTAGCTGCCACAAAGCACGAAGGGCCTCCGATGCCTATGCCGGAAGCCCTTGCAGCGTGAGTCTTTAATCGGTTGGCGGGGGTCAGATTGAATTGACGACCTTCGGGTTATGAGCACGCACAAGAACACGCGGCACGTTGATGCTGTGCGACTCAGGTGGTGTTTCAAGGTTTCGAGCTCTTTCCCAAATCTATCCGACGGGCTGAATCAGTGCGGGACACAAAGGGCGACTAGACTTCCCGGAGAGAGGGATTGGTAATCACACGAATATCGTGTACACTATTTTCGTATGAAGAACATTACCCTCAGTGCAGATGAGCAACTGATTGAGCAAGCGCGCCTATTGGCCAAATCGCAGCATAAGACGCTCAATGGTATGTTCCGCGAATGGCTGGAACAATTCACAGCACGAAGCGGCGGCACGCAGGAGTTCGACGCTCTGATGAAGCGGCTGAAGCATGTACAGGCGGGGCGGCGGTTCAGCCGGGACGAGATGAATGAACGGTAGGTTCTTCCTCGATACAAACATCTTCGTATATTCCTTTGACGCAAGGTCGCCGAAGAAAGCTGCGCAAGCCAGGAAGCTGATCAGGCGTGCAATCGAGACGCGCGGCGGCATTGTCAGCTATCAAGTGGTGCAAGAGTTCTTTAACGTTGCACTGCGCCGTTTCTCAAAGCCCATGAGTGGTGTCGACGCAGAACAATATTTATCGACCACGTTTCGTCCACTGTTGTCAGTGCACTCTTCGCAAGCTTTGTCTGGAGAGGCGCTACGGATTGGAGCCAGGTTCCAGTTGCCCTGGTACGATTCGTTAATCGTCGCTTCTGCCATCGAAGGTCAATGTGGAGTTCTTTACAGTGAAGACTTTCAGGATGGACAGCAGATTGGGAGCGTCACGATCTCCAACCCCTTTGCTTGACCGAAGGACGCCCTTGTGAATCTCGAATCGCTGGGAAGAAAACAAAGGCTCAGAGAGGGAGCATCCTCTAGGCCGTTTTAAGTCATTCAAAATTGGTTGTGGGGGCCTGCATCCGAATTTTTTAGGCTGCCCTTCAGGTTGGAACTGATCCGGCTCGCAGCACAGGGTTCGGAAACGTTTCGATTCGATTTGAAAACAGGGAGAAGTTCAGACCCTCCGCAGGTCGATCCCGAAGGCAATTGGAGCTTGTCCCCCGATGGGTTGCAACGTGCCATCGTCGCTTATAGTTCTAGCAAGGAACCATCCAACTTCGGTCCACCTCCACGGGTAAGACGCGTGATCTTGTCGTGAAAGGATGGAACGGATTGATAGTGCGGACTGGTCAAGCACTCCACCATATGCATGATAATATTATATTTACACAACATATATAAGCGGATATGTCGTTAACAATGTCGCGTAATATGTCGTATTTTTGAGCGGTCGTTACGGTTAAAAAAAGACTGCCTAGCCAGGAACTGCACATACCCGGCCAGTCAAAGAAATGCCAGAAGAGCTGAAAACGGGCTCTTCGGTCTGTCGTTTCGAGCCACCTCTGCCTGCACTTCAAATCACGAAACTTAGGGGAAACAACCGTGTTGCTTACAACCGACAGCAGTCGGAGCTTTGCTCGCAGGTGCCGCGTTCTGGTGCCTGCTTTGGGTAACGCTTCACAAGTTAGAGGAGATCCCGTCGTGAGGCACTGGCTGACAACTAGTCGATGCCTCCCATGGCTACCCAAGCAAAGACGCGGTTTCCTTAATCGCCGGGAAGATTCGGAGGTCAGCATGAGAGACCAAGCGAAATGGCAAGAACTGCTTTTGGAGGCGGTAAACACGCCTGGGAAGGTCATGGCTGCGTACACCGCGTTCCACAATTATTCGATGGGAAACGCCTTGCTGGCGCTTTCCCAATGCCTCCAGCGCAAGCTGGCTCCGGGTCCACTGAATACTTACAAAGGCTGGTTGGAGTTGGGCCGGTACGTGAAGAAGGGTGAGCACGCGCTCACCCTCTGCACGCCGGTGACTGCCAAGAAGAAGCGGATCAACCCTAAAACCAAGAGCCAAGAGGAACATGCTCTGACGTACTTCGTGTACCGTCCCAGTTGGTTTGTCCTCAGCCAAACAGCAGGTGATACACCATACACTCTTCCAACTCCCGGCTTCGATCTCGACGATGCCTTGCACAAACTCGAAATTCGCCGGCTCGATTTCGATCTCATGGACGGCAATGTCCAGGGGTTCGCCCGGGAACGCGGTATCGCAATAAACCCAATTGCCCAGCTGCCACACAAGACGACGTTCCACGAACTGGCCCACGTCGTTCTGGGCCACACCGCGCAATCAACCGTGGTAGACCGGGAGTCACCAGCTAGGTGTATCCGCGAGGTCGAAGCAGAATCGGTTGCACTAATCTGCTGTGAAGCTCTGGGACTTCCGGGCGCCGACTTTTCGCGTGGATACATTCAGCGCTGGCTCAAAGGCCTACAGGAGATACCGCCACAGAATTCGCAACGGATCTTCTCAACGGCTACCGCAATCCTAAAGGCCGGCTCAACCGGGAATCGACCGTAAACCTCAACTCGTCGGGCGGGGCATGTCTCTGCCCCACCTGACTGTTCCTGTGAGCCCCGAATTGCCTCGGAAAGATCTGTCACAAGCTCCAGATTCCTCTTCCTGGCCGCTCCAACGTATGAACGCAAATGGCAACGGCTCCCGAGGTCAGTGGCACTAAGAAGCCTATATTTCGTTTCCCTTCTTTTTATTTCTTTTCTTATCGTTCGGGAGTAGGCTCTTCCTGTCAAACTGCATTTCCTACCCAGGAGCTGGTTTACATGTTTTCCTGCCGCCGCTTTTTCTTTGCGCATCTTGGATTTCTCGCGATCGCCACGCTGGCAAGCGATGCCGCCGGGCAAGACCTTCAGTACGCGCCGGACCCGAATGCCGCTAAAAATATGACTTTGCTCCTGAAGGACTGGGCGCCGGTCCCAATGCTCCATGCCGCCAAGCACGAAGTTGCAAAAGCGAAGTTTTATGTCATTGATGTACACAATCACGTTAACGATGCGGCAAGCGCCCATGATGAACCCATTCCGCCGGCGGACGTCGTGAAAGCGATGGACGCGGCGAATGTGAAGAAAATTGTGATTCTCACGGGTCTATGGGGGGACAAGCTGCAGGGCGTGCTGGACAAGATGGTGAAGCCATACCCGGACCGCTTTGTAGTATTTGCCCAGATGGACTGGAGCAAAATCGACGATCCGAATTTTAGCGAACTGATGGTTGCGCAACTCGACGATGCGGTGAAACGCGGCGCGCGTGGGTTGAAGATTCTGAAAGATTGGGGCCTCGGTGTTCGCGACAAAAGCGGCAAGCTCGTTCGTATCGATGATCCGCGAATGGATCCTGTATGGGAGGAGTGCGGCAAGCTGGGAATTCCGGCTGCGATTCACTCCACCGACCCTGAGGCGTTCTTTACGCCTACTGACGCCAAGAATGAGCGTTATGAAGAATTGATGCACAGTCCAAACTGGAGTTTTTACGGTTCGGACTTTCCCGGGAAAGTGGAATTGCTTGAGCAGCGCAATCACGTTTTTGCGAAGCACCCGCACACGACTTTCATTGCTTTGCATGTAGCGAACTGGCCGGAAAACCTGGATGAAGTGTCTGAGTGGCTGAAAAAGTACCCGAACATGTATGTTGAATTTGGAGCGCGGCAAGCAGAACTGGGGCGCCAGCCGCGCCGTGCGTCGAAGTTTTTCACGGAGTTTCAGGATCGTATTTTGTTCGGTACCGATGCTGAGCCGATTCCGGAAATGTATCGAAACTATTTTCGCTGGCTTGAAACTGAGGACGAGTACTTTCCCTACTGGAGTTATCCCGAACAGGGACGATGGGAAATCTACGGGCTCGGTTTGCCGGATAGCATTTTGGAAAAGGTCTATCATAAGAATGCTGAGAAGATCTTTGCGCAGTTTCGCGGAGGCCGCCTGTGAAAGAGAGTGCGCGAAAGACCGCGCTGGGTCTGAGCATTGCAGTAGTGCTGCTGGCGGGTTGCAAGAAAAACGAAGAGCCAAAATCGCAAGCGCGCACTGTTTCAGCAATTGCCGTTCAAGCTGACGGCAATTCAGTTCGCATTAAAACGCCCAATGCAGAATTCGTTCTGGAGCCCCCGGGAAATGTACGAGGCTCGATTCAGGATGGCTCGTCCAATCTGACGCTTGCGGAAAACGGTCCTGGCATCGAGCTGAGGACGGCGGCCGGCTCTGTAACGGACATCACGCGGGATCTTGCGCACAGTAAAGTCGAAAACGCGACGGGAAAGTTGGGCGAGTTAGGGAAACTGGTCACCATTCAAGGCAAGAGCGCGAGCACGGGCCTGCAAGAAACGCTGACACTGGAGGCGTATGACGACTTCCCTTCCCTGGTCCTGATTTCAGCGAGTTACAGGAATTCCAGCGACAAACCTCAAAAGATAGAAAGCGTTTCGCTCGCGGGCCAGAGGCTGAACGCGAATTTGAGTGACGCCAAGGCCAAGCCGAACGAAATGTATGCGTTCTTCGGCTCCAGCCTGAAATGGGGAAAAGATGACGTTGTCGCGATTCCGACGAAGTTCAAACAGGAAAATCCTTTCGGAGCGCCGGTCGAAACCGGAGATGATCTCGGCCGAGTTGGCGGTGGCATTCCGGTTGTAGCGTTCTGGAACCGGAACACCGGCCTTGCGATTGGTCATATCGAGACGGTTCCGCTGCCGGTTTCGATTCCTGTGAATACGACGCCGGAGGGACGCGTGGAGGCGAGCGTGCGCGTTCCCGCCGAAACGTCGCTGCAACCGGGCGAGACGTTTTCCACACCGCGAGCCTTTGTAATCGTCTATCGCGGAGATTATTACGAGCCACTGCATACTTGGTCCGCTGCCGTCGAACGCGAAGGTCTGACGCGTCCGAAACTCAACGAAGAAAACTACGCCGTGAGCTGGTGCGGCTGGGGATACGAATCGGATGTCACGCCGAAGCAGATGGTGGACACCATTCCCAAGCTGAAAGAGCTGGGAATTCATTGGGCGACGCTCGACGACCGCTGGTTCAACAACTACGGAGACTGGGAGCCGCGCAATGACACGTTTCCTGCGGATTCTATGCAGAAGCTGGTGAAAGACTTTCACGATCGAGGCGTAAAAGTGCAATTGTGGTGGTTGCCGCTTGCGGTTGAAGACGGCTCACACAGCTATGGCAACCACAAGTATGCGACTTCAGCGGTGCTGAAAAATCATCCGGACTGGCTGATTCTGAACGAGCACGGAAAACCGGCACGAATGACGAGGAATCTCGCAACGCTCTGCCCTGCCGTCCCCGCAGTTCGGGAATATTACAAGCAGCTGACGGAAAAGTTCATCAAGATGTGGGATTTCGACGGCCACAAGCTCGATAATGTCTACTCGACGCCGAAATGCTACAACCCAAAGCATCATCATAAATCGCCCTATGATTCGGTGAATGCGATGGGCGACGTTTATAAAACAATCTTTGAGACTACGCGCGCGCTGAAAGCCGACAGCGTTACGCAAAGTTGTCCGTGCGGGACGCCGCCGAGTCTTGCGTGGTTCCGCTACATGGATCAGGCCGTGACCGCCGATCCGGTGGGATCGGTACAAGTGCGGCGACGGATGAAGATGTACAAGGCACTGTTGGGTCCAAGCTCTGCTATTTATGGCGATCACGTGGAATTGACGGAAATTTCACAACCGAGCGGTGGCGAAGAACAAGACACGGGCAGCGATTTTGCGTCAACACTGGGCACCGGAGGAGTCCTGGGCACGAAATTCACCTGGCCGGACTACGGAAAGAAATTCAGCAACGTCTACCTAAACGCACAAAAGGAACCGGAATGGAAAAAATGGATCGGCCTTTATAACGAAAAGATGCTGTCCAAGGGCGAATTCCTAAATCTGTACGTCTATGGTTATGACGTTCCGGAAGGCTACGCAATATCCAAGGGCGAGAAGATGTACTACGCATTTTACGCGCCCGAGCCACCGGGTAAGAGCGGTGGAAAAACGGAAGTATTTCGCGGACAAATTGAACTTCGCGGGCTGGCAGAAAAGCGGTACCGTGTGGTGGACTACGTCAAAGGCAAGGATTATGGCGATGTGAAGGGCCCGGTTGCCAAGCTCTCGGTTGACTTTACCGGAAGCTTGCTGCTGGAGGCGGTGCCAGCACAGTTAGAGAACGGCGCGAGAAAATAGCTACTGGTTCAGGAAAGCCGATTGGTGCGCAGCTTCGCGAAATGCCTCTGTTCCGCCTTGCGGTGTTGGGGAAAGAGCAAGATTGCTGAAGAAATGCCTCAAGAATACTAAGTCGAGAATAACTATGCGGCTCAGGTTTTTTGGCTGGTCGGGACCGAAGCATTTCTTTGTGCCGTTATGAAACCCGAGAAGCCTGTGCTAGCACGAGAAACGGACGGGCAAGCGCGAGTTCCGGAACCTCCGCGGAACTGAATCGGATTTTGCCGCATAAGGCTACTCCGAATCGTTCACCCACACTACGGCGCCACGATCAAAGGCGGGAAGATGGAACACCATCTTATCGCCGGACCGCTCACCCGACAGAGTTTGCTCCGTCCCCAAGAACGGCAGGAAAGACAGCGTGGCTTGGGGGCCTGCCGCAACTATGATGCGCGCGGACGTTTCGGGAGAGGGCTTTACCTGTTTGTGCGGAATTAGCCCTGAGAAGTTTGTTAGGAATACGTGCGACCTGCCGTCCACCTGCGCAGCATATGTGACGACAAATGGCGAGGCTTCCACTTTTAGTACGGCACTTTCTGGCAGCGATCGAAGCGGTCCAAGATCAAGCGATAGCGAGGCTTTCATGAAGTCTTTCTCCAGCCCCTTTAGGTACTCTGCGCCGGGAGATGTCCGCGATCGAACTACACGGGAAGACTCAGCCAGATCTGTGGCGTTCACTCCGGTGACAAAGATTCGGCCGCCACGTTCGACGATTTTCGTCAACTGTAACTTCTCGCGGCTGGAGATTTCTGAAACGTCCGGTAAAATCAGCGCGGGCCCAGCGAATTTTGCAAGCGTCCTCGGCGTCACGATTTGGACTTCTCGATGCGACTGCAACAGTAAGAGCACTGTGCCCCGAAACGACGGCAGGAATCGCGCCGCGTCGTAATTGCGAGTTGCAGGGGAGAAATAGACACCAATCGGCGTTAGCGGGAGCCGTGGGTGGTAGAGGGTCTTCTCGTTTTTCTCGATCCAGCGAAAGATTTCGGCCCGCGTCGGCGCGTCGTTCGAACCGGCCATGGAATGGCCCGGGGCGTCCCAAAAATTAACGCCTAGCATGACTTGAGAAGCTGCGAGCGTTCTCATCGCCTCGCGCGCATCAACGTTCTTATCTCCGTCCCACGAATAGTTCAGCAGCCAGGTCGCTTTTCCTTCCGCGAATCCGCGGAAAGAGAGCATCCCCACTTGGTACAACAGCCAATCCAATTGGGTGCGAGAACCCGCCATATGGTCGCCGCCGCCAAATTCATATTCGTGGGCAATCGCATCGACAACCGCATAAAGCTCGTAGACGTCGGCGCCGACACGTACGGCCTCTTGCTCAATGCCGGGATAGATTTCCGGAATAACCATTATGGAAGGATTCACCTTGCGCGCATTCTCGCGGATTTCGCGCATGAAGTCCGTAAAAGTCGCAATGCGAAAATCGATCCACTTGCGAAAGCTCGGATCGGTAAAATTCCCGAGTTTCAAATCGTTGCGCGCGTCGAGCCCTGTACTTGCGCGGAATGCAGCGACCGTAAAATCGTCAAAGCTCGCCCAGGTGTCCTCCCATCCGTCGAAATGGGTCATCCAATAAGGGATATCGACATAGATGCCGTCGATGCCGGTTGCCGCAATTTGGCGGACTCTTTCCATATAGATCTTCCGCCACGGAGTCGCGTAGGGGCTGATCCAGACGTCTTCATCGCCTTCGCGGATCCAGAAAGCCGCCCCACCCGTGAAGACGGCGGGTTCGCCGGTAATTTTTCGTTGCAGCCAATCGGGGTGATCTTTGACTACGGAGTGCGCGGCCTTGTCTGCATTGGCAGTTATGCATTCCGTTCCTGCGATGTAGACGAACGCTTTGTTGCCCGCTTCATGGACTTTTTGCGCGACGCTCCGAATGGCCGCGAGCTTTTCGGTCGGATCGAGGAAACTTTCGTACCGGCCCGGGATGTCGTTGTCGACTTCGATGCCAAAGACGTTGGACGATCGAGCATCGGCAGCGATTCCACTAGCATTCGTCGGCGAAAGGCCATACGCGCCGATACGAACAAAGTGAGTCCAGTCTTGCTGAACGTCATCGCCTCGCAACGGCAGCGCGAGGCAGATTGCGGACAACAGCAACGCGTTCGACCAGAGGTTGACGCTTGGTCTCACAAAGGCCTTAAAATTCGAAGCGAACACCAATTTGCGTATGACGCGGCGAGCCGAGCGTGCTCGTCACCATGCCGAACGTTGAATCGCCAAACAAGGTGTCGGGTGCTGCGAAGCGCGGCGTATTCGTGAAGTTGAAGAATTCGCCGCGGAGTTGCAGCTTCATACCCTCGCGGATGGCGAACTCTTTGCTAAACGACAAATCCGCGTTGTGAATGCCATTGCTACGCAGGTTGGAAAAGTACCGAGGGGCGTTACCGGGAACCTGATCGCCAGGGTCCGCAAAGCATGACGCATTCAGGATCGACTCTCCGGTCGCCGCAGCATGGTGGTAGCCGATACCAGTCGAAAGTTGCGAGCAAATCACATCCGGCCGCTGCGACCCATCGGCTAGCCGCGCATCCGCAAGAGCCAGAGTAAGGGGCGTCCCTGATTGAAAAGTCAAAATGGTCGAAATGGACCAGCCACCGATAACTGCGTCCAAAACACGATTCATATCATGGCCGATCCACCGGCCGCGGCCCACCGGGATCTCCGCGATAGTGGCAAGAGCCAGCCGGTGAGTGGCATCGTTTGCACTGATTCCGTGCTCAGCTTTCAAATCATCCAAGACTTGCGGATTGCCGGCGCTTAGCAGATCTGTGATGAACGAGTTGGCGCCCGCCGAGGAATTGTCTGTCGACTTTGAGAGCGTATAGTTTCCTTCGAAGCTGATGTAGTGACCTGCACGTTTCTGAAAACGAACCTGCATGGAATTGTAGAAGGAGGTCGCGCTCAGCCGAGTCAGTCCGCTAAATGGACCGTCGAATTGCGGGAATGGCCTCAATAGGTTGATCAGCGGAATGGTATCGTCGTTATAGATGGATGTCGGCTCATTAAAGAGTGCGTTCGGTCCGACAAAAAGAGATTGAAATGGATTGGTAACCTGCATATTGAGACAGTCTGAAGGAGCCAACCCCTGCGAGGCGCAATCCGCCTCATTTCCGGCTACAATCTGCTGCCGAATAGCCGAAGGCAGGAAATTCCGATTCGCAGTTCCAGAGAAGGAGCTGAACGGCAAGTGGGTGCTGCGGCTTGCCGAGTAGTCAACTCCGATCACGATCTGTCCCGGGAACAAATGTTGAACGCCGAGATTCCACTGATAAATTTCTGCATTGCGAGCGTCCGCGGTGTCCAGGTTGTTGTTGTTTGGCAGGCCCCACATCGCCAAAGGGCCATAGGTATCGCCTTGTGGCAGCGGCAATCCGTCCGGAAACGGATTCGCGAGCGTCGCGAACTGCGTTTGAAAATTGTCTTTCGTGAAGCGAATGGGAGAAAAGTTGCCGAATGCGGTGCCGGTGAATTGAAAGTTCGTCGCGACATTCAGACCGTAGTACATGCCGGCGCCACCGCGAATCACAGTATTTGGATTCAGTGCATAAGCAAATCCCAGGCGCGGCGCCCAGTTGTTACGGTCGACTCCCATGTGGCGGTGATCTCCTCCCGCGAACACCGTGGTACCAAGCAGGTCCGCACTGGTCGAGAGGATGCCTGGAACATCAACGGGGACTGAAATTCCGCTGTTGCCCGCGAAGTCGCTGAACTGGATGTCATTATGGCGTTCCGTGTACGGAGTGCTCCATTCATATCTCAAACCAAGATTGACCGTCAGCTTGGAATTGATCTTCCAGTCATCCTGGAAATAAAACGCGGTGTCTTTGGATTTGTTCGCGACGGAGGGATTGATGGCGTAAAACGAATCAGTGTCTCCGTAGCCCAACAATAGACTTGCGAACGAATTGCCCTGGTCCGAATTTCCGCCACCTACAATCTGCTCAGTCACGCTCTGCGCGAAGTGGAAGAAACCAGTCGGAGGATTCGGCTGGTGGAAATTGTTAAAAAAGACGCGCTGTTCGCCGCCAAACTTGAACACATGCCTTCCCTTCACCCAAGCCAAAGACGAGCCGTACGAAAAAAGGGTGTGCGCGAATTGAGTATCCGTACAGCACTGGTTATAGAGCGAGCTAGCGTTGTTATCCATTTGAATCACAGGAATCCGCGACGTGCCATTCTGCGAACCGAGGATGTCCGGGAAACCGACGCTCTGCAAAGTTGGATAGTCTTCCGTTACTGGCGCAACGACCCGGTCGATTGTGAAACGACTCGTCAGCACTGCATTCGATGACAAATTCCAATTGTCTTCCAGCGAAGCGTTGTGCACGTCTGTTGAGAACGCAAAGCCATCGTTAAAATCGCCATCTCCAAAAATGGTTGGTACGCTGCCTTCGTCGTGATGATTGCTGTAGCGCCCAGAAAGATGATTCTTTTCGGAAAAGTGATGGTCGATTTTGACGTCGTATTGCCGCGCCGATAGTTTTGACAACACCGAGGTATGAAAATTCTGTTCTCCGGGCGCTGCGTTCGGGTCGGTCGGCATCGGATACAAATTGATGATGGCCTGGCCGATGGGATCGATCAGGCCGGGGTCGATCACGTTCGGTACCGCGAAATTCCGCCGCTGCGTCTGAGTCTGGCCCTCGGCATCTGTGACAGTCAATACATCGAAGGGATTGAATATCGGCTGCAGGCTGTTGCGGAAGTCGCCATTTCGCTCGTCGGCCGTGGGCACAAACGCATCGATGTGAACCGGGTTGTTCTCGCGTAGCTTCTCGAAATCGACAAAGAAGAATGTCTTCCCCTTCTTGATCGGCCCACCCAACGAGAACCCGTATTGATCGCGTACGTGATCGGGTTTTGCGATACCTTGCGCATTATTGAAAAACTCGTTCGCGTCCAGTGCTGACCTCTGTCCGAACCACCAGCCGCTGCCATGAAACTTGTTCCCGCCCTCTTTAAGCACGATGTTCACGACTGTGCCACCATTGCTTCCGAACTCCGCTGAAAAGCTGTTATTTTCAACTTTAAATTCCTGCACGATTTCAACGGAAGGCTGGTAGTACACGTTGGTGGTAGCGCCTTCACCTTGTTCCGGTGCGCTGGTCAAAGCGCCATCCACCCGGATCTCCGCGGTCGAATTGCGCTGGCCGTTCGAAACGAAATTTGTTCCCGTTGGATAGGAATCTTCGGTTCCTTGACCGGCCGTTTCTGTGACGCCGCCCGCCAGGAAGACCAGTCCAAAAAAACTCCGGTTTGTCAGTGGGATGTCGCGTACGTACTCGTTGGTCACATCCGTGCCAAGCGACGCGTTGGCGGTATCTAGCAGTGGCGGTTGCGTCGTAACGGTTACGGTCGCTAAAACGGCTCCCGGTTTCAGCGTCACATCGAGCGAGGCGCGCTGATTTACCGCGAGAACCAGATCTTTCCGCTCGACAGTAGAAAAACCTGTCGCCTCGACGCGAAGCATGTAGGAACCCGGCCGAACGCCCGTAAAACCGTACACACCTCGATCGTCGGTCGTCGCCGTCGCCTCGATATTCGTCGCTTGGTCGGTGAGAATCACTTTTGCGCCAGCAACTACTCCGCCGGACGAATCCGTCACGGTTCCAGTCAGTTGTGCTGTGTAAGTTGCTTGAGAACAAAGAAGTGCCGGTAGACCCAGAATAAGAAGAGCGGCGCACGCAAGGCGGAGAATCGGTGCCATTAGGACCTCCTAAGCTTCGTTTGCCATGGACTCGGTCAAGCAGTGCTTTCGCTTTATTTCTTTTACTTACTAATGCTTTCTATGTCAAGCGGACAATTCTCGCCTGCAGGGTCCGCATAGGAGGGTTTCAAACGAGAGTAACTTCGATTTCTGCTTCGCGAAGCGATTTCAAGTCATTGCGGGAGATTCCACGGTCGGTAATCGTTTCATGCACAGCGGATACCGGCATGATCAACGAAAGACTCCTCCGCCCGAACTTCGACGAGTCGCAGACCACGATGGTTCGCCGTGCCGCCTCGGCCATCGCACGGTTGACCCGCGCTTCCAACTGATTGGGCGTCGTCAGGCCATACCCGACGTCGAATCCGTCTACGGCAAGAAAGAGCATGTCGGCGCTCAGGTGTCGCAACGATTCTTCGGCCAACGGCCCGACCAGCGAGAAAGAATTCTTACGCAGAGTACCGCCTGTCAAAATCACCTCAATATTACTGCCGCCCAGTTCCGCAGCAATGTTCGTCGCGTTGGTGATAATCGTCAGTCCGCGTACATGGCTGCAACCGCGCGCGATGGCGGTGGTGGTTGTGCCCGAATCGAGAATGATTACTTGTCCGGGCCGTATCATCCGCACGGCTGCCTCGGCGATCCTCAGCTTCTCCTGTTTATGAAGCCGTTCTTTCTCGCGGAGCGTTTGGTCTTGCAATGCACCGGTTCGAAGCGGCAGCGCACCGCCGTGCGTGCGTTCCAGCAATCCCTTGTGATGAAGGGATTCCAAATCCTTTCGAATTGTAATCAGCGACGTTCGGAACTTCTTTGCCAGATCGCGCACGAGAACCCGCCCGTCATTGCGCAGAAGTTCCAAAATCTCGCGGCGGCGTTCCTCGCTCAGCATCAAAATCTCCAAAAAGTGAGGTTTCGCTTGCTTTCCTTTGACTTCGGCAAGCTTTCGTTTTTTTCACAAGGCCCGCATTCACAATTGATGGCTGAACGCCAAATGCCCATATCGGGCAGGAGTGGCCAGAACCGAGTCAAGGTGAGGGCGAATGGCTGCGGACCGCTATGAGCGACATCTGCTCCAGAGTCGGGTACTGCCCTTCCGCATCCGCCTTTCGATCGCCAGGAGGAATCTGTTGCAGGGTGGTTTCTGCGGGAGGCGAACCTTTGAAATATTTCTTATAGATATTATGAAACGCAGGAGATTCAGCGAGGTCGTCGAGATAGATCGTCGTGAAAACGACGTGGTCAAAGTTCATGTCCGCTTCCTCTAAATTGTCGAGAAGGTTGCGCATGGTCTGACGCGTTTGGTTCGCGGTTTCCGACATGAAGATTCCACCGTTAGAGCCGGGGATGAAGCCACTTTTGGCCGAACAGTAGAGCGTATCGCCGGCAAAAACACACGGACTAGCGGTAGGACTAGGGGCCATGTTTTTAGGGCGAATCGCATGGCGTAGCTTGACATCGCGAACCGCGACACCTGTGTAGGCGATGCGTGCGCCTTCGGGCAAACTCGACACCTGGATCGTAGCGCGAGCAGGCGTATTGCCGAATTCAAAACGCCGGGCATAGCGTTCATTCATAATGCGCATTGGTATATCAGAGGTGAGGTAAGGATTGATGAAGACCATGTTTGCCGCGGTCAGACCGGCAGCCTTCAAAACCGAAGTGAGGTGGTCAAGGGCTGTGTCCACTTGATCTGCGGGCGTAGATGGAACGCCGCCCTTCGAATCGAGACCGGGCATTGTGGAGACAAACAATCGGTCATGTGTCAGAACGCCGGGCGAGAACGCCTTACTGGCCGGTTGATCCGTTGCCGAAATCGCTTGTCTGCCGGTCAAATCGCGCACCGCGACCGCGGTAATTTGCACGGGAGATTCGCCGGGACTGCTTGCCACACCGAGGACGGCGCGAGCAGGAGGGACTTTGGAAAAGTAGGCGGCAAAAACTTCATTTAGCTCTGAATAGTGAGAAACGTCTTGCAGATAGACCTGAACGTAGACGACATGGTCCACAGTTAGACCCGCTGTCTGGATAACCAATTTCACGTTATCGAGGGCTTGGCGCACCTGGTCGGAGAACTCTTCGGGAATCGAGCCGTCCGGGCGACGGGCACTTTGTCCCGCTACATAAGTGTAGCCGTCGCCTTCAAAGCCTGATGGACCAAAGGAACTGGCTGGCGCAGCTCCAGGCGCGACAATCGGCCGTCCCTGTGCGCGGGCGGTCTCCGCCAACGCAGCTGTGAGGAGCAAAGCACAAAGAAGATGGAGGCAGCGCTTCACGCAGCTTTGCCTTTCCGCGCGGAGTTGAGAATCGAGCGGAGCCGCTGGCCCACAATCATTTCCTCGCCCGGTTGAATGGTCATCGAAACCAGCTCGAGGCGATTCTGCTCTTTCACTTCCTTCGACGTGGGCTTGGCTTTGTCTGGGCCTTCCTGGACCGCGGAGACCATGCTGGGATTGTCAATGCTGAGCGCTTCGATGACCGGATCACCGTCATGCAGTTGTTTCACGCAATCGCTAACAGTAAATCCAAAGGCCTGCTCGTCCCAGGTAACCCGAAGCGTCGGGTAGCGATTACCATCATCTGGAACGTAAACCTGCGTCTTGACGCCGGGAACGGTCTCGACGAGTCTGGCAATGCGCGCCACGCGGGCGTTCCATTCTTCGTAGAGCTTCTGGGAATCGACCTTCAGCCAGGTTTCAATCGCGGTAAGGCAACCGATTATCTCTTCCTTGCCGACCTTCATGGGACGGCAAACGGCTCCTTCATAGGGGCTGCAGTTGCGCAGAGCTGCTTCGATCAAATCCTTGCGGCCGAGGAGTACGCCGCTGCACTGTGGCCCGCGAAGCCCCTTTCCGCCCGAGAAGGTGTAGAGATCGAGCTTCATCTTTGCGTACAACCTGATGTTGTCGATGGGCGGGATGCCCGCGGCATCGTCCAACAGCAGCGGAACACCGTGATCCTTAGCGATTGCAGCGTCGCGAGCCAGTTTGTCGCCCAAATCGGTTGTATAGACCATCGCCGTGTTCGCGTTGACGGCGTTGGCGATGTCGTCGGGCTTCTCGACGATAACCAGTTTTGCGCCGACAAGGCGAATCGCGCTGTCAAAGGCACTTCTTCCACCAACCATAATGACTTCATGTTTGAGACCGGTAACGTCCGGCAGTTGCCAGATCTTTTTTGGATCGTTGCCCGCGATACACGCGGCTGTCGCTGCGGCCATGGCGCCCGCTGCGCCGGATGTAATGAGGCCGGACTCAGCGCCGGTAAGCTCGGCCAGCCGGCGGCCCACGGCTTGCTGCAACTCGACCATATTCACGAAGTGTTTGCCAGCTTCTTCCTGCGCGGCGCGAACTTCCGGAAATTGCAGCGAACCGCTCAAATAGGTCCACGTGCCACGGCAGTTGATGACGGTTTTCACGCCCAGACGGCTGTAGACATTTTCGCGAATGTCGAGGCCGATCGCGGCTGCGGATTTCTCATACAGCCCTCGCGCGGCAATCTGCGCGAGGAGTGGTGAAGCCGCAAGCATTTTCATGAAGCCGCGGCGGTTTGAATCGTTTACAGACGGCATGGTTTCCTCCGACATTGGGACGAACCAGCTTAACCTTATTGAAGAATTCATCGGGACCCAAGCAGGTTAGCCCAAGACCATTATCGTATGCTAACTTTCGTAGCCTCTTCGGACTCGGGAAGCCACTCGACAACCTTCTTGTAAAAGTTGAACGCCCCAAAGAGCATATTGGCGAGCTGGAATTGGAAGTTCTGCACAGTTCCATTCAATTGCGGCGTGACTGCCGCCCGCAATCAGGTTTAGTTGATAACAAACGGCTTGGAAGGCTCCATGCCTGGGCCGTTCTTCTTTACTTACCTCTAGCCAAATGCGTAACACCCAAGTTCTTCCGCAAAATCAACCTCTAGGCCGCTCACTGTAACGTCCCCATTGCAGGGGCGCCGCCAGCAAGCGCTCAGGATGCTGCGGTGATGTGTGCCGCAAATTCAAGGCCTGCAAGACAGCAAAGATTGCCACTAAGACCGAGAGCGTGACGAGCTGATAGCTGTAGCGAAACGATTTCGTGGTATCGAGCATCGCTGCCTTCATCGGCTGAAGCGGGAACGCTTGAGGGAATAAAGAGCAGATCCACGGGAGCAATCGCATCGCAACCCAGCTCTGGCGCACCAAGTTTCTGTTAAACCGGAAAATACTGGCCTTCGCTGGTGAAGGCTGACGTCATTTTATGATTCGCGCAACCACTACATGTCGCGCGGCAACGCGATCGTTCACTAAGAAACAATCCGCGGAGATAAGTGTTCTTGGGTCACAAAATGGGATAGCTCCAGCCCAATTGACAGGCATCCTAGTATTTCAAAGTGCGAAACAAAGAATGGCGCGCATGATAACCCTGATAAAATGCTGCTAACGCGAGAGTCTAGCCCGATCATGCGCATCCTTTCCCAAGCTTGGTTACCAAAATCCGTCATTCTCCTGCGGACCTACACGTTTGATAAGTTCGTTCATGATCTGATTGCAGGCGTTACGGTTGGTCTCGTGGCCCTGCCCCTGGCAATGGCTTTCGCCATTGCATCCGGAGTGTCGCCGCAAGCGGGAATCTATTGCGCAATTGTCACCGGATTTCTGATTTCCGCGCTGGGTGGATCGAAAACGCAAATCGGCGGACCAACGGGGGCTTTTGTCGTCGTTGTCCTTGGGATCATCGCGCGCTACGGAATCGACGGGCTTTTCACATGCACGTTGATGGCGGGCGTGCTACTGGTCGTGATGGGCGTGACCGGCCTGGGGGCGATGGTGAAATACTTTCCCCGACCGGTTGTCGTGGGGTTCACAAACGGCATTGCCATTCTCATTGCAAGCACGCAGATTCGCGATTTCCTCGGACTGCAAATGGAGCGTGTTCCAGGCGATTTCTTACATCGCATGGGCGCGATCGCCACACAATTTCACACCCTGAATTGGGCTGCGACAGCGATCGGAGTAGCCTCGCTTCTGGTGATGATCCTGTGCGCCGGCTACTTCAGGCGAATCCCCGGCGCCATCCTAGTATGCTTTGGTGCAACGGCGGCGGTCGGCATTTTGCATCTTCCGGCGGAGACAATCGGCACACGTTTTGGAGGAATCCCTAGCGGGCTTCCGCATCTTTCCATTCCCCAATTGCAGCCGAACCTCCTGTTGCATCTTCTGTCGCCAGCGGTAACCGTCGCTATCCTCGGAGCTATCGAATCGCTGTTCTCTGCCGTAGTCTCCGACAAGATGAGCAATGACAAGCACAACCCTAACGTGGAACTCGTAGCGCAAGGAGTTGCAAATATTTTTTCGCCGCTCTTCGGCGGTCTCCCGGCTACCGGTGCGATTGCGCGGACGGCCACGAACGTTCGTTCGGGTGCACGCACTCCGGTCGCGGGCATGATTCATGCACTCACGCTGCTTGCAGTGATCTTGTTTGCCGCGCCGCTCGTAAAGAACCTGCCACTGGCCGCCCTTGCAGGAATTCTTTTTATGGTTGCTTACAACATGGGGGATTGGGCGGAGATTCCAGAGATCCTGAAACTCACAAAAATGGATATCGCCGTCTGGCTGGTCACGCTGAGTCTGACCGTCCTTACGGATTTGACCGTGGCCGTCGAGGTCGGAATGATTCTCGCTGCGTTCAGCTTCATTCGAAAGATTGCAATGACGACAACAGTAGCCGAAGTCACCGAAGACTACATCGAAGATGGCCGCGCGCACATTCTGCAGGACAAAGATATTCCCTCGTATACGGCCGTCTACCGGATCCACGGCCCTTTTCTCTTCGGCGTCACGGACAAGATCGCACTGATTACCGAAAGAATTGATCGGTTGCCACCGGTCGTCATCGTGCGATTGCGGAATATGACGGCTATCGATGCAACCGGCGTAGCCGCGCTTGAAGAGTTGGCCGACCGCTTGAAGGACAGTGGACGTTCGATGGTCGTTTGTGGTGCGCGTCCGCAGCCCGCTGGCCTCCTAGCCGAGGCGGGCTTTGCTGATCACGTGGGGTCTGAAAACATCTGCGAAAACATTACTATGGCACTGAACCGAGCCAAGGATATTCATCAAGCCGCTCAGCTTCAACGCGCGTAGGTTTTACGATCCAAACGGACCGGCTTTCACGATCTGGTCAGACCGAGTGATGCAGCAAACCGGGTTCGGGCTGTCGGCGCTCGATGGCTTGCTCCTGGCGCTCCGATGGGCCCTCTAGAAATCTGAGTTCAAACTGAAGAACCTCCAGCTCATCTTTTTGCATCTCCGCGCTCCCAACGACCTTGGGCATGCAGGATCCTAGTTCCCGTACGGGAACATTTTTAAGGTTTGTGGAGAGTGTTGCCCACATTATTCCCGAGCGGGAATTATTCCTTGCCCTCGAGCATATAGCACCCGTAATATTACCGTACGGGAACATGGAGCGCCCCGTCATGAAATACTCTTCTCAAGACATCGGACGAATCGTCCGTGAAACCCGCAAGAAGCTGGGCGTCACCCAAAAAGATCTGGCTCTCACTTCCGGCACCGGCCTTCGCTTCGTCATCGAGCTCGAAAAAGGCAAACCCACTTGCGAAATCGGCAAGGCCCTGACCGTCGTGCAGACACTCGGCATTCGCATCGCCCTCACTCCGCCCTCGGCGGCAAGGGAGTCCTGATCATGGCCAAAACGCTGGATGTGTATCTGCACGACGAACTGAGTGGCCACTTGATTCAGGATGACGGCGGGCAAACCGTCTTCGAATACATTCCGGCTTGGCTCGACCGGCCGGGTGCCGCGCCGCTTTCCGTGTCTCTGCCTCTGCGGAGAGAACGCTTCAGCAGAAACGAATGCCGGGGATTCTTCGCCGGGATTCTCCCGGACGAAACCAAACGCGAGATCATCGCGCGGAACCTCGGCATCAGTGCGCGCAACGACTTCGCCATGCTGGAACGAATCGGCGGGGAGTGCGCCGGGGCCGTCACGTTCATTCCCGCGGGCCAGCCGCCGCCCGCGCGCGACTATCACTACCGAACGATGTCGCAGAAGCAACTCGCTGACACTTTCCGGGAACTTCCCAAGCGCCCGCTGCTCGCGGGAGAAGAAGGAGTCCGCCTTTCGCTCGCAGGTGCGCAGGACAAAATCGCCGTGCGCATCGAAGGGGACGACGTGTCGCTTCCCCTGGGCGGCGCCCCGAGCACGCACATTCTCAAGCCATCGACCGAGCGCTTCGCCGGCGTCGTTTTCAACGAAGCCTTCACCATGCAACTCGCGGCCGGGGCGGGCATTCCCGCCGCCAAAGTCGAAGTTCGCACGGCCGAAACCATCGAATATTTGTCCGTCGAGCGCTACGACCGCACGCACATCACATCAGGCACCACCACCACACTCGACCGGCTCCATCAGGAAGATTTTTGCCAGGCCTTGAACATCGTACCCGAAATGAAATATCAAAAAGAAGGCGGGCCCTCCCTCAAACAATGCTTCGCGCTCGTCCGCGAGATTTCAAGCGCCCCGGTCGTTGACCTTGCGCGCTTGCTCGACATCGTCATCTACAACTATTTGATCGGGAACAACGACGCACACGGCAAGAACTTCTCGCTTCTGTATCACGGGACGGGAACTGTCAATCAGGAGGTCCGGCTTGCTCCTCTCTACGACGCGATCAGCACCGCGTACTACCTGGAGCTGAGCAACGAGATGGCGATGCAGATTGGAGACGAATACAAATCCGAACGAGTCGCGCCCCACGACTTCGACACGCTGGCCGAACAAGCCGGACTTGCCAAACCGCTCGTGCGGCGGCGCGTGCCCGAACTCGCACAGGCGGTTCTCGACACCACAAGCAAAATAAAAATCGATCAAGACGTCGCGCAGAAGGTGGCCGCACTGATTCGCAAGCGCTGTGAGGCCAGCTCGCGACGGTTCACACAATAAGGTGGGACCCGGGCACAACGTTTGCCCTCTTTCTACTCTACGCTGCTCTCAAGAGATTATTTCCAAATTGCTCCATAGATTCCCTTTCACGGAGGGCGGGCTACCTGATCGACGCGATCGACGAGCATGACAATGGATACTCCCACGATCAGCCACCTGTAGACTTTGTCGCCCATGACGAGCCTCCATACTCGTCAGCCTAGGCTCACAAAGGTTGACAGCAGTGACTTTAGTCACTAGCGGCTTTGGTAGCAAAGCCGGTGCAACGATTCTTCCTCTCTCAAAAGGAAATCCAACTCATTCTTGCCAAGGCCCAGGAGCCGCATCGCACATGGTATGGACTAGCTGCGGCCGGTTATTCGTTGAGCGTTGCGGAGAACGCAAAGCAGCGGATCTGGAAGCCGCAAGTGCGTGCGGAGTACGAACGGGTCAAACCTGAGTGCACTAACTGACTTGGCTAACCAAGTTTGTGGAGTCGAGGTGTGGCGCGGTTTCGTCGTTACCCGCGCTCGTACAGAAAGGTCCTAATTGAGGACTGACCGGTGTGCCGCGACTTCCAGAGGGCCAGCATAGCATCGATGCTTATCCACGCGGCAAGAGCGCATCGATCGCCTCTCCTAATTTCGTGAGACCGTCGTGCTTGGAAAGCATCGCGTCAAATTTGGTCTCGGCGAGCAGCTCCTCGGCTGATTCTCTGCTAAGAGTGCTAAAGCCGACAATCTTTATGCCTGGAAGCATACGGCGAAGCTCGGATGCAGCTTGAATGCCGTTCAGTCTTGGCAAATTGAGGTCCATGATGACCAAATCGGGAGGACACTCTTTAGCCTTCTCGATGGCGGCGAGACCATCGTCGGCTTCGCAAACGGAATCATAGGTTCGTCTAATAAATCTGCAGATGGCATCGCGCACGGCGACGTGGTCATCGACAACTAGGATTCACATTGTCCCACTCCGCCAGAGCATTGGAACTATGGGATTTCGGGGTCGCGATGTCAACGCATCGCGTATTCTCCTGACCATCCCCGTTACGTGAACCAAGCTATAATCTCCCCGACAGCGACCTTTTTCCAGGTATCCAATGCCCAAGAGCTCGGCCTGCGGGTTATGCGCTGAATGTAGTCTATGCCCGTCTTTGCTTCTCGATGATTACGTGGGTGTTAGTGGTTCTATTTTCATACTGTTCTTTGGTGTTCGGTTCCCAATTTGTTCCTCAAGTTGTTCCCAATCGTTGAGGTGTTAGTTCTCCGCTTGCCACTGAGGGTCGCCCCTAGATTGGGAAATGGCCGGCCCTAGTTTCGATCGTTATCCAGCGGAGATCGGTGAGCTCGGCTATGACTGCTTTACCACCGAAGCGGCCGTATCCGCTGGCTTTGACTCCGAAGGGCATCTGTGCTTCGTCACGAACTGTGGAACCATTGATGTGGCACATCCCCGACTGGATTCGTTTTGCGACCATCAACGCACGGGTGATATCGCGGCTGAAGACTGCGGCGGAGAGACCAAACTCGGTGTCATTGGCGATACGCACGGCGTCTGCCTCATCCTTGGCCCGAATGATGGCAACAATGGGGCCGAATGACTCCTCGGAGTACAGTTTCATTTCAGGAGTGACGTGATCCACTACGCATGCCGACATGATCACGCCAGAGCTTTCGCCGCCCGCCGCGCACTTGGCGCCCTTGGCCAGGGCGTCGTCTAACAAAGTCTTGGCAGTTTCGATGGTTTTGCGGTCGACAACAGCACCGAGCGGGGTCCTGCCTTCGCGCGGGTCGCCCGCAATCAGGCTGGCTGATTTAGCAGCGAACTTGGCGACAAATACATCGGCGACGGCATCCACGACGATGATGCGCTCAGTGGACATACAAATCTGTCCCTGATTCATGAACGCTCCGAAGGCCGCGGCTTTGACGGCTTCGTCGAGGTCTGCATCTTCGAGCACAAGCAGCGGCGCCTTACCGCCGAGTTCAAGAAGCACCGGCTTGAGATGACGAGCCGCACGCTGGGCCACGATGCGACCGACGCGCGTCGAGCCGGTGAAGTTGATGCGCTTCACGGCGGGATGGTCGATCAGCGCTTCCACAATGGTGGCGGCGTCGGACGCGGAATTGGTGACCACGTTCACCACGCCATCCGGGAAGCCGGCTTCTCGGAATGCCTGCCCGATCAAACAATGAACACGAGGGCAAAGCTCGGATGCCTTCAGCACGATAGTGTTGCCGCAAGCGAGAGGCATGGCGATTGCGCGCACGCCGAGGATCACCGGAGCGTTCCACGGGGCGATGCCCAGGATGACTCCGACCGGCTGGCGGATGGCTAACGCGAGGAGACCGGGCACATCGGACGGGATTATTTCGCCTGTGATTTGCGTCGTCATCGCGGCGGCTTCGCGAACAATACTGGCGGCAAACGCCACGTTGAAGCCTGCCCACGCGGCGGTGACACCGGTTTCTTCCATCATGGCGGAAGTAAACTCCGCAGCTTTTGCCTCAAGAGCATCTGCAGCTTTGTTCAAAAGAGCGCGGCGAGCGCTGGGTCCCATTTCCGCCCAGGCAGGAAAAGCGATAGCTGCTGTGCTGGCCGCCAGGTTTGCGTCCTCGACAGAAGCGGCGGCGGCTCTGGTGGCACATTTTCCCGTGATGGGATTAAGGCGGTCGAAGGTTTTTCCACCGCTCGCCGCGGTTTCTTTCGCGCCGATCAACAGTTGCGTGTTCATGGCCATTCTCCGTTCGGTAATCAAGCGATTGGGAAATACTACCCGTGGATGCCTATTCCGGCGGGCACAAGGTCAAGCTCGGCATCAAGCGGACGCTCACTGAACTAAAACCTGTCCTGCTTTTCGAGCCGGAGGGGAGCCTGTTCTACTACTCGCTCAACCATGCCGCGATCTTCAAACGCTTCACCAAAGACGCGACGCAGGGCTATGCCAAGGTTCCAGCACGCGAGCCTGGGACGTCTGGCAGCGGATCGAGCCGAAGCCCCGCGCGGCAGTTGCAACGCGAGTCGGAATTACCAGCTTCCCGATCTGAAACTGAATCGCGTCACCTGCGGCATCCATTGCCGCAGGTCACGAACGGTCGCTTTGCCCCCAGTCGTGGCCTTGTAGGCTTGCAGCGCCGCGTCCACATACTTCCTTTCCTCTTCGCGCACGGCTCTGCCTCCAACCTTCTCGAGCACGGTTTCGAGCGAATCGTCGTCGCTGCCATCGGCAAGCACTTGCAGCAGCGCCAACGACGTCTGCGGCGCGCCGGTGACGAGCGCCAGCAGCGTCATCGCGCCGCGATAATCGCCGCTTCTGCCCGAATCGAGGACGAAGGTCTCGCGCCCGAGCGCATCGATCGATCCCTTGAGGATTCGATACGTGTTCACGAAGCGCTTGAGCCTGCGCGGGGATTTTCCGACCGCTTCCGCAAGGCTTAACATGAAGCTGCGTTCTTCGGATTCGATCGACATCGGCTCCACCGGCGATGATTGCGCAGTCGTCGCGACCTCCGGCTCGGGCGGCGCCGTGGAGTTCAGCGCTTTCTTCTCGTCGCCGGCACCGTCGCCCGCAGGCGGCTTCTCGACGGCCCCTTGCTGAACAGGCTGGTCTCCAGTCGCGGCCTTGGGCCGCGGAACCAGCTCGGCGATCATGTTGCGGCTCGCCTGATCGTCCATTGGCGGCAGCCAGAACGGAATCTGAAAGATCTTCTCCAGATAGTCGAGTGCGGACGCTCCTGAAGCGAGGTGGTCGCGCGCCGTTCCCTCATAGGTGCCGGTCGACAACTGAGACGGGTATCGCTCCGCGAGAGACCTGGCCGCCCATCGCACGTCCACACCAACCACGACGACGAATAGCTCGAATGCCAGCAGCAAGTGAATCGCTTCAAGCACGGATACGACCTTGTCCGAAGGACAGCGATCGAGATCGTCGATGTAGAGCACGATGCGATCGATGGGCAGCACGCCATCAGGCTCGGGCGGCGGCTTCTCCTTTCGGAGCTGTTTCATCAGATCCGTGAGCGACTGAAAGTCCCTTCGAATGGCATCGACGATGCCGAGGTACTGCTCGTACTGCTTACCGGTGATGCGCTGCTCGACGAGCTGCGCGATGCGATTGGCCGACCGGCTTTCGACGACTTCGCGTTCGGCGCGGAGCACGGCTTCCTGCGCGGCGGCCAGAGCCGCCTCCGCAGCTGCGACGTTCTCCGCGGCTTGCCGAAGCGCGGCTTCGGCTGCGACAACGCCCTGTTGCCCAACCTGACGTTGCTCGGTGACGCGGCGATCGAGCTCGACCCGCACACTGTCGAACTGATCGAGCCCCTTTGAAACTGTTGCGAGGTGGCGACGCGCCCACGCAGTTACGAGCGCAACAGCAGCGCCGCCTTGGATGAACGCGGCCGACACGAGCGGCCAGGCTGCGTTTATTTGTGCGTGGTACCGGATGGCGAGGAAGAATCCGAGGGAAATGATCAAGAGGCACACGATGACAAGAGCGCTGATCTCGTAGCCCTTCACCGGTGCACGCGCGAGCCACTCCAAGGCGGGACGCGATCGCGCCGCAACAATCCGGGTTTCGTTCACGGCGTCGATGACTTCACCAGTCGTCCTCTGTTGGTTCTCGACCACGGTACGAACGTTCGTGATCCCGAGATATTTCTCGGCAAGAGTGGCCGCATCGTCGAGGTGGAGATCTTTGAAGACCGTTTTCCGAAGGACGGAGACAACGTCCTTGGTCTTGACGGTCTCCACTTCCAGGGCCTTCGCCGCCCACGCCTCTTTCTTTTGCTCAAGCTTCTGACGGCTGTCGACTTCCACTTTCTTCGATTCCGTGACCCGTTCCTCTGCCGCCTTCCGGGCAACTTTCGTCACCTCCAGCTTCGCGATGACCCGATCCATCAAGTCGGAATCGTCCCGGTTGCCCACCATCGCCGCGCGCAGCGACTGGAAGATCGTCTGCACCAGCGACGCCCACAGATTCCCACCGGCATAGTGCCAGGCGTTGAATGGAATCGACACGATCTGACGGCAGAACAGCCGGTCGCCATTCGCATCGGTGGCGCTGCTCGCTGCCACTCGCTTCGTCTGCTCTTGCATCAACCGCATGAAGAAACTCTTGCCCGATCCCCAATCACCGAAGACGCCAACCGACAGCGGAGGCGTCACCTTTTCCGCGGCAAGAACCATCGCAAACGCCGTGGCGTAGCGTGCGACGTCGAGCTTGTCCTCTCCACTATCCGCCTGATCAGCGTTGAACGACGCCACCGTCGGAGGCGCTTGGCCGACTAGGTGAAACCGCCACTGAATGCCGTCGTCGTTTACCCAGCGGCGCGTGAATTCTCTGAGGAGTTTCTGCCGTAGCAACGGAACGCTTACTCCGACGCGAACCAGTCGCCGATTTGCGGTCGAGTCCGGCGCGACCAGGATGGATGCCACGATGTGGCGGATGCCGATGCGAACGGATCCCGTTGTAGAGCGGCTCAGGAGGCGCGCGCGATCGAGCACGTTCTTCAGGCCGCGAGAGGTGGAGTACGCAATCTTGCCGGCGCCAAGCGCCGTCTCGTTGTCGACAAGCCTCATGGCGTGCTCGATCTTCAGCCGCTTGGCAACGAGCTCCGCGAGCGACGTGCAGTCCGGGTCGCCTTGAACGGCCGCTAGCGTTCTTAGCAGCTGCTCCGACGTCAACGTCGTCGAGTCCGCGTGCAACGTCACATTCCGCAAAGTATGGAGCAGCCTGATCGCGGGGCTGTCGAATTCGTAGGCGGCAAGTACCGATCCCGGAATCGACGGCTCTTCTTGATTTCGCGGAAGATACCCATTCAAAGTTTGCGCCCACTTGCCAGCTTCATCCGGAAACTGCTGTTGGATGAACGCGGCAAACGCGCGGCGCCACGTTTCGGTATCGAACCCCCACTCGACGTGCAGCTGCCGGTCGTGCCCCGGCGGGTTGCGAAAGAAGTACACCGCGGCGACGTGGCGGGCGCCGATCGGGTCATCACTGGGTCCACGCACTTCATTTGCCAGCGTCTGCGCTTCCTGCAGAACCGTTCGCGCCGAAATGCTGATGGCGTCGGTGTGCCGCTTGTAATCGACTTGCGTCGCGACGCGTTCCATGATCGTCGCCCGGTGCCGGTCAATGTGGTTTCGGAGGGAATAGATTTCGTCGAGCCGGACGCCGAACTTTTGCGCTTGTGCCTGCAGCCACAACGATGTCGGATCGTCGCTCCACAAGAATCCAATCAGGAGCGACGTGTAGCTGACATCCACTTCATCTCCGCCTAGGTCACCAACATGCGCGGCGATCGTGAGGATCTTCGTAAGGTCCGGGTTTGTCTCTATACCGAGATCGGCAAGCACAGAAGGAAGCCGAGTCATGTCCGTCCGGCTCCGATGATTGACGGAAGGGGCCCGCGGGAAAGCGACGCCCAACGCTAATCGCCTCTCCGACTCAAGTCAAGAAGTCTTTTGAGCGACTGAACCTCGATGGCAGCCGGAACGTTATCTTGTACGGGAGTCACGCCATGGTCCCGAGCCGCCAACGGATATTCGTTAAACGGCCGCAGCGTCGTTAATTTTCGAGTGCTTGAAATCGCTTCTACGGAAATTCTGTAATTGTTCGAGCGATGTGTACGGCCGTCAGAAAGACGTAACCGTGTTTGTTCTTTGGCAAAGGTTCTTATCGCCAATTCGACCTTTCACCCTCGATGTCGAGGATGTCCCAGTTCGGGGGTCAGGTTTGAACTGACCACCTTCGGGTTATGAGTTTGACGGTCACACTCTAAGTCCCATTGATTCAATTGCCCTTATACGGATCAAGCCCCCGAAATTGCCATAAAAAGACCACGTTTTGGACCCTTGTTGGACCCTCAAATTGGCGAGGCTGGAATTGGCCGCCGCACAAATAAGTCGCTGTCGATTCCAGCGCCCAATCAATGTGCGTGCGTAGCTCCACGGAGCACTCGCAACAATCGAGGACCCACCGAGGACTGATGCGACGCGTACCTACAATCGACCCCGATCCAAACAAAAATTGCAACATCTCTTCCAAGATTGCGACTGGTGTTCTGAAGAACCAATTGCGGCAAAGGGCCTCGTGCTCACGGACGCTTTGGAGATGAAGGGCATTACGGCTCTGTACGACCCGAAAAAAGGCAGCCCAACGGCGCTCGCTACAAATCGATACTTTAAAGGCAGCTTGCGACGTCCAAAATGATTCCTACTGACCTCGACGGTGCTTTTCGCGGCATCTTAGAGGCAGTTCGCAGTGGTGGAATTCCGGAATCGACGAACTTGCTTCCTCGAACTGCCTGCGATCAACCGCTGACATCTTGTGCGAGCGCGTTCGTTCCTGGGGAGACAGAATTTGCGTTGGAATGCTGCAATCTTGGAAACATTCTATCGCGCAACCGTAGCACAGGAAACTCGACAACATTCGCCATTGCGATTCCCAGGGCACAGCTTCCTAGTACGTCAACCACGAATAGCACCAATCCGTGCAGTTGAATATTCGTTGCCTTGCGCAGAAAAACTGGAACGGCGACGAGAAAGGGAACATGCCATAAGTAGATCGAATAGGAGTGCGTTCCAACATACGCGCACGCGGTTCCCATTCCCTCCGCAATCTTGGCCAATTTTGCATGGAACACGTCGCGAACTTCGAGAAAAAGGACCAGAACACCTCCAAAACCTAGATACAGAAAGGTCAGCCCGAACGTCAGCAAAAAATGATCGTCCCGTGAGAAAAAGTAACAACAGGACAGCAACATCGCGGAAATAACTGCAATCACAAGTTGGTTAATTGCTGGCCTGCATGGTTCTCTAATGACTTCAGGTCGAAAATGGTAAAGGTAACCAAGCAAGACTCCGAAAAAGAGTCCATCAATTCGTGTGTGCGTCAAATTCATGACATAAGGCGTCACAAAGTGCGCAGCTGGCACTAGCAAGATGGTAAAAATTCGAAGCATCAGACATGTCACCGCGACCAACGCAAAAATCTGCGGAATTATTTGAAACGGGTTCGTTCGACTAGTGGAAGTTCGCGCTAGGAACAATAGGAGCAGCCCGAGAGCAATATAGAAGTGCTCCTCGACGGCGAGTGACCATGTGTGGGTCCAAATAGCGAAATGATAATTTTGCACGAAGAGAATTTCGCGAAGATAGCTTGAGAACGGCTGGGGTGGGGCATGCCAAAAGAGTAGCTGACCGACAAACGTGGCCAACATTAGAACATAAAAGGCGGGGTAGATTTTCATCCCTCGCCGCACAAAAAAACGTCGAAAACTTATCTCCCCTGTCTTCTTGTATTCAGAATACAGCAGTCCAGATATTAGAAATCCACTAAGAACAAAAAAAAGATCCACTCCCACCCAACCTACCTTTGAGGGTAAGGAAAAAACGTTGGCATGAGCGCCAATCACGAGTAGGACGGCAGCGCAACGCAGGATATCCAGTCTTTTTATCCTCATGCAGCCTCAAAATCGTACGAGTTATTCCTATTACTAAAATGTTGTGTGCCAAATGGTCGTAGCCAGTCGCACTCGGAACAGCATTCACCGACGGAACTGTTTCCCACTTCCCCGTTGTCATCCGTCAAGGCAACCGACTCATTTTGACGTACTCCTCCAACTTCGACCAGATCGTTTCGTCCCGGGAAATCTCATTTCCCAGTTAAAAATATCGTGGGAATCCTCCAATGAGTCCATGAAAATATTGCGCTTTTGCTTTTCAGTCCCTCCTGCACAATCTGCCACTTTTCTTCTGGGGCTCGGTCTATGCGTGGTTTCCTGCCCATGCTGCCTCCTGTTTGGAGGCCCTGATTCTACTTAGGTAGCTAGTCCAGTTTCAGTGGGGGGCACTACAGTTTTATCACTTTCTTCATTAAATTGAAGAAGAGTTTCATCGCTTCATGAAGTTCTGCCCAAACACTTAGAACGCACAGAGTCTATTGCGAACGCGCCACAAAGACGAATGCCCCGGCGAAGTGTCGAACCTCAGCCGAATCGCAGTCTGTCCTCGTCCAAGGTATACTTTCCTGCGTCCTGAATATCCGTGTGGGACGATCTTTGAGTGGGCTACGGGTGTGAGGGCAGCAGGCATGACAGAAAAACCTACTTCTGCCGAGGCTGGCCGCGCTGTTACGGCTCAAGAACGAACGTTCACCCCCAGGGTTGCGGTAATCCCGTGCCAAGACCATCGCGACCTTCCAGGGGCCTTCTCAACACTTCGTCGACTAACCCCTGAACTCCTCCCTCCTGCGCTCCCCCAGAAGGTGGTTATCAAACCCAACCTATGTGACATCGCTGCATGGGAGACGGGCGTCACTACGGACCCCTCATGGCTTCCGGTCCTTGCTGCGGAATTGCGCTCCATTCGGCCGGACGTCGAAATCACTGTGGTGGAATCGGACGCAGTCAGCGCCTACAAGACCCATCGCTCTTGCGACGAGACGTTCGATCGGCTCGGATACCGCGCCATCGCACGCGAATGCGGTATCAACCTCATCAATCTTTCCTCTGCGGAAACAATTGAAATCGCACTCCAGGGCATTCCTTTCGCAGTTCGCGTTCCCATGCTGCTTCTCGAAGAGTTTTATTTCATCTCCATTGCCAATCTCAAAGTTCATCCTTACGAGCGTATGACGGCCATCTTGAAAAATTCCCTTGGCCTGCTGTGCGACGCGGACATTTCGGACTTTCACCCGTATCTCCCGACGATAATCAGTCAACTGCACAGACTTTGTGCACCGGACCTCTGTATTGTGGACGGTCGGGTGGGTTTAGAAGGCAAAGGCCCCATTATTGGTGACCCCGTGCGCATGAACACGCTGATTTTTGGCAATGACGCTCTCGCGACGGACCTCACTGCCTGCAAGCTGATGATGGTGCCTCCTGAAGAAGTTCCCCATCTGCGGAAGGTTGCTGACGATCTCGGCCGAAACTTTTCCGATTCCAAACTGATTGGTGAACTCCATCCGCGAAGATTTGAATTTGATCCGGGCCGCGGCCATCGTTCTATCCTCATCAAATTCCAGGTCCGACGCTTCCATAAGGCTTCCGAACTCTTAACTAATCGTTGGGTCGATAGGCTTATTCGCTTCAAACGCGAACCGATAACGTTCATCGCTCAGGGCATCCCCAAACTGGCGAGGCGAGCTTTTCGTGGATAGACTGCGTATCGCTCTTGTCGGCGCGGGCCCGGTGGCGGAGCGCTACCATATGCCTGCAATACGTGGCGTACCGGAAGTGCGCGCCACAACTGTCGTCGATGTCGACGCGGACCGAGCACGGCATTTTGCTGCTCGCTACGATTTTCCGAGCTGGACAACGCAACTTCAGGAACTCGTCGGAAAAGTGGATGTTGCTGTTGTGGCGTTGCCCAATGGCATGCATGCACCCGTTTCGTGCGAACTCCTTTCGCACGGGATACATGTGCTGTGCGAAAAACCAATGGCGCGCAATGTTGCCGAATGCGAGAGCATGATTGACGCGGCCAGACGCGCCGACGCGCAGCTATGCATTGGCCACAACCGCCGATTCACCACGAATATGCGGCTTATGAAACAGTTACTCGAAAAAGGTTTTATTGGCGACATTGTTCAGGTCGAAGCTATCGAAGGCAGCCAAGCGGACTGGCCCCGTTCCCCTGCCTACTTCGATCCAGCGCAGTCCGGAGGTGGCTCCCTGATGGATGTTGGCATTCACTCCATCGATCTCATTCGCTGGTTCGCCGGTGAGTTTCAGCAGATCGAGTATCAAGGCAACGCGACCCTGTCGGTCGTCGAAAGCGATGCCGAGATGCGTTTCAGTCTGGCAAACGGCGCACAAGGATCACTTGTCGCCAGCCGCTCGCGCGAACTAGACAAGCGAATCAAGATAACGGGAAGCGAAGGATTCGCCGAAGTTGGTCTATGGGGTGATGACCTAAAGATTCGTTCAAACAAAGGGAAGGCCTTTAGGCACTTCGAGCAGCTTGAGGCGTTCGTGAGTCGACGGCCCCCTGCCAACCCTTCCTTCGTGCTGCAGCTCGGAAATCTGGTGAACGCGATCCGAGGCAAGGAGAAAGTCTTGGTCGATGGCGCAGAGGGTATTGCAGCTGTGAGTGTGGCGTGTCGTGCCTACACCAGTGCTTCCGGCCCTCCTGCTTCTTTCGCGGCCGATTCTGCAGAATCGCGATGAAGCGTAGTCCATGTGGAATATTGCTTTGCCGTACTGGGCGGCGGCCAAGCGCCTATCGACCCGGTGAATCTTCATTCTAGGAGATCGTGAGAATGGCACGCGTCACGGCTTACATTCCCGTTTATAACGGTGCGGAATTTGTGGGCCCCAACATCGAGGCGTTGTTGTCCCAGACACATCCTTTTGACGAGATCCTGGTGATTGACGACTGTTCCACTGATGCCACTGCGGAAATCGCCTCCGGTTACAAAGATGTGACCGTAATACGCCACGCTAAAAACAAGGGCGTTGCCGGAGGGCGTAACACTGCCTTGGCTGCAGCGCGGAATGAACTGGTTGCAGCTTTTGATGCAGACTGCGTTGCCCACCCCACTTGGCTTGCGACTCTGCTGCCGCACCTTGATGATCCGAAAGTGGTTGGTGCGGGCGGCCTCCTAATCGAGGGGGTCCAACGGACAATCGCTGACCGATGGCGTCGCGCGCGCATGGCTCAAGAGTGGGGTCCTTCGTTCATCCGCAATCCAAGGTTCCTTTATGGCTGTAACACTTTGTTTCGCAAATCCGCAGTCATTGAAATCGGCGGCTACAACGAGTCCATGCGCACCTGTGGGGAGGATCCGGATATCTGCGCCCGTTTGCGAACACGCGGATGGGACTTTGTCTACGATCCCGCCGCTCTGGCCACCCATGGCCGGTATGACACCACCCCATCCGTTATGGACATGTATTGGCGTTGGTGGAAATTCGGCAATCAAGCATACCCGCGAGGAGTACGGCTGCGTTCAGTGCTCGGCAATGCGTTGTTTGTCCATTTTCGGTACAACTTCCTGCCGCCAGCAGCCAGTGATCTCCGTGCCGGTCGATTCGATTTGCTCGCTATGGATCTCTTCGCGTTGGGGTACCTTCCGTACCGCGATTTTCGGCTTTGGCTGGCAGCAAGAGCGACCGCTTCCACTCAGCGAGCCTGAGGTGAAGACAGCCTCGAATACACACATCACTTTTCCGATGGCGCGCCGCTTGGCAAATGGAACGCAAGAATCTCACCACGACCACCAGTTTTGGCGGGAAGTCGTAAGAGCCCGATTCACAGTCACTCCGCAGCAGCCAATTCTTCCTTTAACTGAAGAGCTCAGCGGTTATCTAGGCTCGCCGGACCACGAGCTCCGCGACGAGTTGGCTTACACAATTCTCGATGTCTGGATTATCTATCAAACGAACTAACCAATGAAGAACTGAATACGATGGCGGGAGAATGGCAAGCGAACCTTCGTATTGGAATCGGCGAGGTCCACCTGTGAGCGTTGCTCAAAAACAATATTCTCAAGTCAATCAATCGGCGAACAAAAAAGAAACTAGAACTGCAGCTATCGAAAGAGCCGCGCTGGATCCAGGGGAACGGAAACGTGTGATTGAAGTGGCAGCCAGCAATTTGCGGCAGTACTACGCTTGACCTGCCCCCCGTTTTAGTCCGGTCTTAGCGTAGTTCTCTCGTTATCCAAAGCCTCGGTTGGGCTCCACGGAGTAGAGCATACGACTGGCGCGGGGGGAGGCGCCAGTCGCGCCGCGAACTCGATCGGTGTCTGATATCCCAGCGAGCTGTGTGGTCTGGCCACTCCAGAGCATGTGGACCACGGCGAAGGCCTGGGGCTACGTTGCTCACGACCTAATGGAAGGCGTCGTACTCCCAGCAGCAAAGCGGGTGCCACGATTCTTCCTTTCTCAAAAGGAAATCCAACTCATTCTTGCCAAGGCTCAGGAACCGCATCGCACATGGTACGGGTTAGCTGCTGAAACTGGGCTGCGAGCTAGAACTATGCGGACTGACGGTGGATGACATCGATATAGAGCGTGGAGTGCTTCAAGTGCGGCAGAGCGCGTGGCGAGGAAAATTAGGCGACCCGAAGACCGACGATTCGGCCAGGGTTATCGAGCTTTCGCCTCAAGCCTGCGCACTTAAGGACGTTCTTAAAGTCGTGGCATTCGAACCAACGTCGTTTGCTCTTCGCCACTCGCAACGGAACGCCGTGGGATCAGAACTTGCTGCTGAAACGGAAGTTCAAACCTTTGCTTCGAGCGCTTGGCATTCAGGTGCCGCATGGCAATGGCTTCCACGCTTTCCGGCACGCGAATGCAACTCTGATGAGCAGTTTCGGAGCTTCGCAGAAATTGCGTCAACAGAGACTCGGTCACGCCGACGGCTCGCCCATCACGGAGAGCTTTATACCCACGTGATGAGTGAAGACGGAAAGCGGATCGCGGCGCAACTGGGCAACGCAGTTTGGGGAGTTTTGGACCCTAGTTGGACCCTGGAAGAAAAAATGGGAGTTAGCCTGGTCGCTAACTCCCGTTATATCAATTAGAAATGGTTGCGGGGGTCAGATTTGAACTGACGACCTTCGGGTTATGAGCCCGACGAGCTACCAGGCTGCTCCACCCCGCATTAGAAGTGTAGCGGAGCGGCGGGTTGACGTCAAATTGCGTCGACCTTGACTTTTGGAACGAGAGTACCAAGCTGCTAGCAAAGACGTCGGATTTGGAGCGACTGGGCCACTCAGCGACGTGAGCCTGTCGTCGACAGAGCAGCCGCGGGGGGTGCGCCGGTGGGCTCCTTGATCAGCATGGCCCATCGGGGGAAGACGTAGTTTCCGGCGACGTCGTCAATGATATTAACCTGGCAGGTGTAAAAGCCGGGCTTGAGGGTTTGCAGCGGCAGGTCAAGCTGAAACTCGACGGCTTTGCGCTGCGGCACATTCACTTCGGTGGCGATGATGGGCTTCGATTCATAGACCTTTACGTTGTTCTGCATGAATTGCACACTGGTGAGCACGCGGATGGTTTCAACCTGCGGCTTCGCGGTGGGTTGGTCAGTGGTCGCCCTTGCAGGGGTCGCGCCGGTGGCCGGCTTCGCGGCAGTGGAATCATTACTCTTGGGATCCTTAAGGGCCTTCCCTTTCGCGGCGTCGTAAACCTCGAACTGAAGATACAGGTGCTGGTCCTGGGTGAAGACGTGGGTAACGTTGGGAACCAATTCGGTTTGATCGCCGACCAGAGGATTCATGGCTTTGTTTTTTCCGGTGGCCGGGACGCGCAAGCTGCTGAGCACGACGGAACTACTGCGCAGCGGAACTTTGCGGAGATCGGGGATCTGCACGTCAGTTTCGAATGTTCCCATCCGGCCGGTGCGGTTTTCGCGGACGACAAATTTCAAGTGATAGCTTCCCGGCGCGAGCAGGAAGCTGGTGTTGTACTGGACATTTTTGCGGCGAACCTGCTGCGCGCTGTCCACGGCGAGCTTGACGGTATCGCGCAGGTGGCCGACAGAGAATTTTCCGCCTTCCAAAACGACTCCCGCCACGTCCAGAGTCGCGCTGTCACGGTCTTTTTCCTGCACGAACGGAATTTGTGAGCCAGGAACAACGATAGAAACCGCCAGGAAGTAGTGCGAATCATCGCGGCGGAAATAGGCCGTGCCAGCGTAAACGGCAACATCGGTTGCAGGCAGGTCAGAAGCCAGTTCATCCTGCAGCTGGGCTTCGCGATCGGCGCGGCCGGAATGCTCAAAATCGCGGCCGGCGTAATAGCCCGCGCGATATTCGAGCTTCAAGTCGGGACGATTCACGACCACTTTGATGTGGCGAAAGCGTCCGTCTTTCACGTGGTTCGAGCTGGTATAGCCCAAAATGTAGTAGGCGGACGTGTCTTTCTGCACCTGGGAGAATACGCCGCTGAAATCGTTGGAATCAAAGAAGGCCTTGCCTCCGGTGTCGGCGGCCAGGGTGGAAAGAGTTTCCTGGGTGGCGGCGTTGCTGTTGAGGTCGTTGAGAACCGACGCGCCGGAATACGCCGACTGGCCATGCAGGCTGGCGTTCTGCGCTTCCCCGCCGGCGGGCAGCGCCTGGAGTCCACGCACATCGAGAGGATAAATGGCCACGTTGGCTTTTACAGCGGCGGCAGTTGCGGCACGGAGAGCCGATTGATTATCCACGCCGGACTGGCTGATTCCGTTGCTGAAATAAATGAGGCTCTTTTTTTGCGAAAGTTTTCCCACCGATTGAATGATGGACTGCAGCGCCAGTAATTTGCGGTCGGCGCTGAAGGTGTTGTAGTCGGTGTCGTCGGCGGTGAACGCGCCGCCAGTTTCCGCTGCGCCTTCGGAACTGCCGGTAACGCCGTTGTCGAAACCCTGCCCGGAGCTGGAATTGTAGGCACTCAGCGTGGAAAGAATTTTTGGTTTGTCGTCGGTGAAGTTCAGATCCAAGCGCATGTTGGTGGTGAGCGACACGATGGCGATCAGATCCGCGCTTTGCATTTTGGTGTTGACGTATTTTTTGGCGGCGTCCACGGCGCGGTCGATTTGCTCGGGATCCATGGCGGAAAAATCGAAGAACAAGAGGATGAGGCGGCGGTCGCGGGCGTCACTGGCGGCGGCTGGTTGCGGCGAGGCTGCGGCGGGTGCAGGGCCGGACGAACCGTTGGTGGTGGCTATGGTCTGCTGCGCCAGAGCGAGTTCATCAATATTTTCAAAATCGAAGCTGGCCAGAGCTTGCTTCTGGCCGTCTTCTAGGACCGTGAAGTCCTGTTGTTTGAGGTCGCGGACGAGATTGCCTTTTTTGTCGCGGGCCACGACGTTGACGAGGACAAGTTCGGTTGTGGCGCGGATGGCGGGTGTAGACTGCGGGGGCGCTTGCTGCGCGCGCGCGGTCAAGCAAAATGGTGCGGATAGCGCGCTTGCGCAAACCAGAGCAAAGATTCTTCGCGTCATGTTTCGCATCATGTTTCGCATCGGGCCTCGAACCGGGCCGCCGCTTCCTTCTCTAAAAATGAAACCGCGCGACCATGGTGACTTTTCGCATCGAGCCCACCGAAGTTACTTCTCCGAACACCAGCGAATTCACGGTCGTGTTGATTCCCGAAAATACGACATTGTTAAAAATGTTGGTGGCTTGCAGCCGAAGCTCGAGCGAGCGCGTTTCGCGTATCTGAATGGTTTTACTGAGCGCCATACTAAGCGAAAATTGTCCCGGCCCTTCGATGATGTTCCGTCCGGCATCGCCAAATACGGAGCCGCTCGGATTGCCACAGGCCGCCGAGGTAGTCGAAGTACAAAACGCCGCCGTGTTGAACCATTCGAGGCTGGTTGGGTTACCGAGCGAAATGGACTGACCCGGCACATAGTTGGCGCGTTCTGACCCACTTACTCCGCGGCTGATATCCACGGCGCCGCCGAGCACGTTGGGCGTGAAATAAAAGCCCGAGCCGATGGTGGCGCTGCCGCTCCATTGCCAGCCATTCAGAACGTGCGATAACGCGCCCTTGGAAGCCAGGCGGTGATTTTCGCCAAACGGCAAGTCGTACATCCAACTGCCGGTGAACTTATGCTTTTGGTCGAAACTCGAAACGCTGCGGTCGGCGGCGATATCGAAGGGATCCTGGGCTACCACAACCGCGCCCAATCCCACGGACGAAGCATCATCGATGGACTTTGAGAAAACGTAACTGCCGCTGAAGCCGAGCCCGGACGCCATGCGCTTCCTCAAGCGGATTGAAGCCGAGTGCAGGATCGAGTCTGCCGCTGACGATTCGTAGATGAAGGGCTGCGCGTTGGCGGTCAAGATCGCGCGCTGCTCGTCGAGATGCGTTCCCTTCGCGCCGTTGTAGCCAACGTTCAGCAGGAAGCCGTGCGGCAGTTGGCGCTGAATGTCGAGATTCCAGATTTGCACGTAGCCCAGGCGGTAGTTGGGATCGATCGCGTAATTGTTGGTTACTACACCAATGGTTCCAGGAAATCCGTTGGTCAGCGTGAGATTGCTCGTCGCGGGATCGTTGACGGAATTGGTCTGGGTATTGGCAAACGGCGGCTGAAACGCGAAGTTTTGGATCACCGTTCCGTACTGGGCCAGGTTGTAATTGATTCCGTAGCCGAGCCGCACAACCGTCTGGCTCAGCGGCTTCCACGCCAGCCCGAGTCGGGGGGCAAAGTTGTTGCGATCGGGCCGCACCAGGGACGCCGGGTAAGTTCCGAAGAAGGTCCCGGTCTGGCCTGGTTGTACGACATCTGCAGACGCAAATTGCGGCGCCACGTCCAGGTTCACGATGCGGTTTTGCGCCTCGGTGTACGGGCCGTTGTACTCATAGCGGACGCCCAAGAGCAGCGTCAAATTCGAGCGGATACGCCAGTCATCTTGTACGTACGCGTCGTAGGAATTGGCGCGAAAGTCGTAGGAGTTTGTTCCACTTTGCAAACTGGTTTGCTGCGGCATGCCGATCAAGAAATCGGCGAGATCGTAGCCGGTATCGGGAGCGAGTGATCCGCTTGCGTAGTCGCCGGTGGCAAACCCGGTAAACACAAATGAGCCGTTGGAATTCTTTGCCGAGCGGAAGCTCTGCAGAATCCGCCGGTAGTCTCCGCCAAAGCGCCAATTGTGTTTGCCATGATTCCACACGACGGTATCCGAAATGGTGTAGGTCTGATCCAGTTCGCGCCGTGGCGTCGGGTTGGTTAGTCCACCGAAGCTGTTAAAGCTGATGCTTGGCAGTCCAAATCCAAACGGGTCTGTCCCGATCCCAGTGATACCTGCGTCGCCGGCCACATCTACGATGCCCGAATAGAGGTTGGTCGTCGAAACGTGGTTGTGGTTGTACGTAAAGCGCAGGTTGTTGGTCATGCGGCCGTGCCCGTACACCCAGCCCGCGGTCGCGTTCAGGCCCTGCGTTCCGGTCCCGCCGTTGCCCGCCGGAAACACCCCGACCGAATCGATCGAAGAACGCTGCCAGTTCAATCCGAAATTGATGTTGTTTTGCCGCCGGCCGCGCCGCCCTCCGCCGCTTCCTCCCGGTCCTCCCATTTGGATCGGGCCGGAGGGCGCCGCTCCAAGGTTGTGGATCAGCCGCAGGTTCACCGCGTCGGAGCTGCTCTCTCCAGAAGTCACCAGGTGGTAATTCTGGCCCGAAGCGGTGGTTGCCATGTTCGGCAGCGGAATGTATTGCAGCAGGGCAGTTGCGGCCGAACTGATGTCCGCTGGATCGATCTGGTTTAGCACTCCGTTAAATTGATACTGCTCCCCGGTTTTCGGATTGAAGATTTGTACTGGCGTGCCGTCGCGATTGGTGGTGTTCGCAAAGTTTCCGGCTCGCTCGTCGGGTGTCGGCACGGTCGAATAATAATCGTAAGGAGTGCTGCCTCTCGACCCGTTCCAGCCGCCAAAGAAAAACCATTTGTTGCCGCCGTTGAAGAGCTTCGGAATGTTCAGAGGCCCGCCGATATTGGCTCCGAACTTCGCCTGGTTGTAGGTGGCCTTGCCGGCCGCAATTCCAGTCAACGAGTAAGGCCGCGCATCGAGCGCTGAATTGTCGTCTTGGAAATACAAGAATCCGTGCGGTTGATTCACATTAAAGCGGCCGCCTCGTGGAATCGCCACCATGATCGGGCCACCTCCGCCACCCGGCCCGCCACCCCCCGGGCCTCCGCCCGATCCGGTGCTTTGCCCCGGACTCTGTAAATTGCCCCCGCCCTCTCTCTGCGTCCGCTCGCGAAATTCCTGGATGCGGTCTTCCAGTTCCTGCTCCGATCCGCCGCCAAAATCCTGTGTTCTTCCTTGCGCGCCGCTGATGCTGACCGATTCTGCGGCGCTGTCCGCCCCGGCTCCATTCAACGGCATGGCCGAAGCGTCCGCCGAATTGCCGCCAAATCCACCCGATGCGCCATTCGCCGCATCGCCGGCCAGCGCCGAAAGCGTGCTGCTCATAGCCAAGCTCTGAAATCCGCGGCGTGCCGACTGTGTCGCGGCGTCCGCCTGCTGTTCTTGCCGACGCGACGCTAGAATCAACTCCGCTTCCACTTTTCCGCTGGGCGTTTCGGGCTTCAGCACGACTTCCTCGGTCACGGTCGCAAATCCCATGAACTCGATGCGCACCACATACCGCCCGCGCGGCAATCCCTTAAACGTAAACGTGCCGTTGGTCGCCGATACCGTCGAATATTTTTTCCCCGTGAGTGTGTTCGCCGCGGTGACATTCACGCCGGGCAGCAGCGTCTTTCCGTTTTTTACGGTTCCTGAGATTTCGTAACTGGAAGGGTTGGCGTCGGAAGAGTTGGCGCTAGCTGGATTGGTCGCAGACGCCGGCGCCTCCTGAGCGTTCAAGCACACCAAAAACACCGCGCCGATCAGAACCAGAGCGATCACTACAATTACGCCGCGGAGCACCCGCATCAATTCTGATGCTCCGGCGGGTTCTGCGGGCTGGGCGGGGCATTGGGGGTGGCTGGAGCGTTCGGCGCAGCGGGGCCATTCGGAGTTCCGCTCGCCGTCATTTCCTGCATCCGCTTCCACTGCTCGGGCGAAACCAAATTCAAATTCTTGGCAACGAACAGATTGCTTTCCACCGCGCCACGGGCAATCACGTGGTCGCCCACCTGAATGTCCGCCATCGTGATGCTTTCGCGCCCTCGCCGCAACGAAGTCTCTTCATTCAACTCCAAGGTTTGCGACACATGGTCCGTACGCATCACCGTCAACCGTGGCGGATCAATCGCCTTCACCTCTCCCATCACAAAATCTTTACCGAACGTGCCGAACATCGCGCCGCCGGCGGCTCCGGGCCCGGCTGGCCCGCCGGGACTGCCCCTCGCTGCGAACGACCCGGTAGCCACCATCACTGCCGTGGTCCCTTTGCCGTCGGGTTGGTCTGTACGCACGATCACCGGATCCCCGACCTTGAAATCGGCCAATTTCGCCGGCTGCCGCTCTTTACGGTATTCCGTGCCGCTGGTTAGCTTCAGCGTCACCTTGTTCCCGTCCGGCTCGGTTACTTCAATCGAATCGTTTTGGATCGCCGAAATTTTTCCAAACACCGGCCGTATACGCCCCTGGCGTTGCCCGCGCTGTTGGCCTCCTGCATCCTGGGAACCCCCTGGCGCCCACATCACGTTAGGCGTTTGATCCTGCTCTTGCGCCAACAGAGCGCCGCCCGAACCTAAACCCGGCAAAACCAATAGGGCTGCCAGAGTTAAACCAGCTTTCATTTCGTCACCTTGTTCCCGGCTGTACTTACCTGTTAAGACGGCAGGCGCTTGGCCAGAGTTACCTGGTTCACTCGAACAACGGCAAAGAAATCGCGGCCCACTTCTTCAATTCCCAAAATCCGCAAGGGAAGTTCCCGCGGTGGCGGGTAACCTGCGGGCCTCGGGGGGTGCAAAATTACTGATAACATTTTTTTATGTTCTCGCGCACTTCTATTAATTGGACTCATTGACCTATCCTGCTCCATTCTGCTACTTTACATGGCGTTACACGTCGCCGACCGCACCGGCTCGTGTTCCCGAGACGATGACTCCGAGCGCCATGCTGACGCAGCAACGCACCGAATCGATGCCGATTCTGTCCATTCGACGCGTCGTAGAAATTCCCCAGGTCGTGGTAATAACCAAGGGCAAATCCGGGTGATGGCGTAACAACGAACTCCGAGAAATTCGGGCCATCATCCAAACCAGGATGATGGCCTTTTTAGTTGTTTGGCGGCGAGGTTGGCCGCTCGGTAGCCGCCCAGTTAAAGGGCGGAATCTTGAGAGGAACGCAACGTGGCCGATCCATTTCCAAAACTTCGCAGCCAAGCCCTTATCGGCGGCGCTCATCGCGCCGGAGCCCGCGCCATGCTTCGCGCTTCCGGCTTGCAAGACGACGATTTCACCAAGCCGCTCATCGGGGTCGCCAACACCTGGATCGAAATCGGCCCCTGCAACTACCACCTGCGCGAACTTGCCGAACACGTCAAAGCGGGCATCCGGAAGGCCGGCGGAACTCCGCTCGAATTCAACACGGTTTCCATTTCCGATGGCATCACCATGGGCACCGAAGGCATGCGCGCCTCGCTCATCAGCCGTGAAGTCATCACCGATTCCATCGAACTGGTCACCCGCGGAAATCTTTTTGACGCACTCGTCGTGCTCGTCGGCTGCGACAAAACCATTCCCGGCGGCGTGATGGCGCTCGCCCGTCTGAACATTCCCGGACTCGTTCTCTACGGCGGCTCCATCGCGCCGGGCCACTTTGAAGGCCATGCGGTCACCATTCAGGACGTTTACGAAGCCATCGGCTCCCACTCCAGCGGCAAGATGAACGACGCGCGTTTGCTGGAGCTTGAAAAAACTGCCTGTCCCGGCGCAGGCGCCTGCGGTGGCCAGTTCACCGCCAACACCATGGCCATGGTCTGCGAATTTCTCGGCATTGCGCCGATGGGACTCTCGAGTGTTCCGGCCACTAACGCAGGCAAAGCTGCTTCTGGAGAACGCGCCGGGGAACTCGTTCTCGAGCTGCTCCGCAAGAACGTCACACCCTCGCAAATCATCACCAAGACCGCGATTGAAAACGCCATCGCGGGCGTCGCCGCATCCGGCGGATCGACCAACGCGGTTCTGCATCTTCTGGCGATTGCCAACGAAGCGAAGATCCCGCTGATGATTGAGGACTTCGATCGCATCAGCGCCAAGACGCCGATCATCGCCGACCTAAAGCCCGGCGGGCGTTTCGTGGCCACCGACCTCTTTGCCGCGGGCGGCACGGCGCTTATTGCCAAGCGCATGATCGAAGCCGGACTGCTGAAGGCGGATGCGCTGACGGTCACGGGAAGAACCATCGGTCAGGAAGCCGATGAGGCCAAGGAAGCTCCCAAACAGGAAGTCGTGCGCAACGCGAAGAATCCTCTCAAGCCAACGGGCGGGCTGGTCATTCTGAAGGGAAATCTCGCGCCAGAAGGCTGTGTCATCAAGGTGGCCGGCCACAACATCACCACCTTTCGCGGCCCGGCTCGCGTGTTTGACACCGAAGAAGCTGCTTTCGCCGCTGTGGACAATAGCCAGATCAAAGCCGGCGACGTCATTGTGATTCGCTACGAAGGCCCCAGGGGCGGCCCTGGCATGCGCGAAATGTTGGCCGTTACCGCCGCTCTTGTCGGCGCAGGCCTCGGCGATTCCGTTGCCCTGCTTACCGACGGCCGCTTTAGCGGTGCCACGCACGGCCTGATGGCGGGCCACGTCGCCCCTGAAGCCGCACGCGGCGGACCGATCGCCGCAGTCCGCGATGGCGATAGCATTGCCTTCGACATTCCGAATCGCTCGCTGAACGTCGAAGTCAGCGCCGAAGAAATCCAGCGCCGTTTAGCCTCCTGGAAGGCTCCGGCACCGCGTTTCACCAGCGGCGTAATGGCCAAGTACGCCTTTCTTGTTTCTTCGTCGTCGCGCGGTGCGATCACTGCTCTGCCGCAGACGGAAACGGTTTCATCCGGCCAATCAGGAAGGACTCTATGAAACTTACAGGCGCGGAAATTCTCTGCCAATCCCTCGAGCAACTGGGCGTCAAGCATGTCTTCGGCTACCCGGGCGGCGCCATTCTGCCGGTGTACGACGCGCTCGGAAAATCCAAGCTGCACCACATTCTCGTGCGCCACGAACAAGGCGCCACCCATATGGCCGACGGCTACGCGCGTGCGTCAGGCGGAGTTGGCGTCGCCATGGCCACCAGCGGCCCCGGCGCAACCAACATGGTAACCGGCATCGCCACCGCCATGCTCGATTCTTCGCCGATCGTCTGCATCACCGGCCAAGTCGGAAGCAAACTGCTAGGCTCGGACGCTTTCCAGGAAATCGACATCACCGGCATCACCATGCCGATCACCAAACACAACGTGGTCGTCTCCAAGGTCGAGGACATCGCTCGGACCGTTCGCGAAGCCTTTGTCATTGCGCAATCCGGCCGCCCCGGTCCCGTGCTCGTGGACATCACCAAGGACGCGCAGCAGGCCTCGACGGAGTTTGACTGGAGCGCGACCGAACCCAAACTGCCCCCCAAGCGACGGCGGCCCGGCATCAACAAAGCGGAACTCGATCGTGCGGTTGAACTGCTGCATTCCGCCAAGCGGCCGCTGATTCTCGCTGGCCACGGGATCATGATCTCTGGCGCCATCGAGGCCTTTGAAAAGTTTGTGAGCGCCGGGCACTTCCCTGTTGCCATGACGCTGCTCGGCATCGGCTGCTTCCCTGCCAACCATCCGCTCAATCTCGGAATGATGGGCATGCACGGGGAGGCCTGGGTCAACCATGCGATTCAGGAAGCCGACCTGCTCATCGCCGTCGGCATGCGCTTCGACGATCGTGTCACCGGCGACTTGCGCACCTACGCAAAGAGCGCCCGCAAGATCCACATCGAAATCGATCGCGCCGAAATCAACAAGAACGTTCCGGTGGACGCGGCGCTGGTCGGCGACGCGCGCGAAGTTCTCGAGCAGTTGATTCCGCTCGTCGCGAAAAAAGATCGCCCCGATTGGCTCAACCGCATCAAGGAAATGAAGGGCGATTCCGCGGTTCGCGATATTCAGAGCCTGCCCGACACCGGCCATCTTTACGCCGCGCACGTAATCAACGATCTTTGGAAAGAAACCAGCGGCGAAGCCATCGTCGTCACCGACGTCGGCCAGCACCAGATGTGGGAAGCGCAGTACTACCACCACAACAAGCCGCGCACTCTTGTAACTTCCGGCGGCCTCGGCACCATGGGCTTTGCCCTGCCCGCGGCCATCGGTTCCAAGTTCGCCAAGCCCGATTCCGACGTGTGGGTGGTGGTCGGCGATGGCGGCTTCCAGATGACCATGTGTGAACTCGCCACCATCGTGCAGGAGAAAATCAAGGTCAACATCGCCATCATCAACAATGGCTACCTCGGCATGGTTCGCCAGTGGCAAGAATTCTTCTACGACAAGCGCTACGTCGCCACCCCGCTGGTCGCTCCCGACTTTGCCGCGCTCGCCAACGCTTTCGGCATTCGCGGCGAACGCGTCACCGCTCGGGGCGACGTCGTTTCTACGATCCGCGCGGCGCGCGAATCAAAGGAATCGGTGCTGATCGATTTCCGGGTCGAACAGGAAGATTCGGTCTACCCGATGGTTCCGGCCGGCGCGTCTCTGCACGAGATGATTCGCCGCCCGCATAACCCGCTGGTAGAAACCGCGGCGGAGCCGTAGGAAGAGGACGAACATGCAAACACTCATCGCGTATGTGGAAAACAAACCCGGCGTACTGAACCGCGTCTCTTCCCTCGCGCGGCGCCTGGCCATCAACATCGACTCGCTAACCGTCGGCCCTACGGAGAACGAAGAAGTAGCCCGCATGACCATCGTCGCCCACACTGACGAGCGCGGCGCGCACCGGCTTGAAGCTAGTCTTGAAAAGCTGGTGGACGTCCTGCTCGCCGAAAACATCTCCGAGCGATCGGTGCTCGAACGCGATCTCGCGCTCATCAAAGTAGCGGCGGATCAAAAATCCCGTCCGCATCTCATGGAACTCATCAAGGTGTTCCGCGGGCGCGTGGTGGACGTCGCTCCCGAATCGCTGATCGTCGAAGTCTCCGGCACCGTAGACAAAATTGACGGCCTGCTCGAAGTGCTTCGCCCCTACGGCGTTCTGGAGATGGCGCGCACCGGACGGATCGCCATGACCCGCGGCGGCGACCTCCTGCAGCCTCCGGGCGCCAACGGTTCGGCCAACTTGTCTGCGGCATAAGGCTCGTGAGCGGACAGCTTCCGGCGGCCTCTTCGTTTTTGTAATAGCCGGCCTTTCGACCGGTTCTTTTTCCGACTACTGATTTGCTTCGGCCGCGACGGCCCACGAAAGGAAACACATGGCAAAGCTCTACTACGACAAGGACGCTGACCTCTCGCTCATCCAATCCAAGAAGGTGGCGATCCTCGGCTACGGATCGCAAGGCCACGCCCATGCGCTCAATCTCCGCGACTCCGGCGGTAATGTTTGCGTGGGCCTGCACGAGGGCAGCGCTTCCCGTGGCAAAGCCGAAAAAGACGGCTTGGTCGTCAAATCTCCTGCGGAAGCCTCCATGTGGGCCGACGTCATCATGGTGCTGGTGCCGGACACCAAGCAGCAAAAGCTTTATAACGAAGCCATCGCGCCCAACCTTAAGCCGGGCAAGACGCTGATGTTCGCGCATGGCTTCAACATCCGATTCGGCACGATCCAGCCCCCAGCCGACGTCGACGTTTCCATGGTGGCTCCGAAGGCGCCCGGTCACCGTGTCCGCGAAGTCTTCACCGAAGGCGGCGGAACGCCCGGCTTGCTGGCCATCGAACAGGACTCCTCCGGCAAAGCCAAGGCTCTCGCACTCTCCTATGCACGCGGCATCGGCTGCACTCGCGCGGGAGTTCTTGAAACCACCTTCACGGAAGAAACCGAGACCGATCTCTTCGGCGAACAGGCCGTTCTTTGCGGAGGCGTCAGCGCGCTCATCAAGGCGGGCTTTGAAACTCTCACGGAAGCGGGCTACCAGCCGGAAGTTGCCTACTTCGAGTGCCTGCACGAACTCAAGCTGATCGTCGATTTGATCTACCGCGGTGGGCTCAGCTATATGCGTTACTCGATCAGCGACACCGCCGAGCACGGCGACTACACCGCTGGCCCGCGCATCGTCACCGAGGAAACCCGCAAAGCGATGAAGCAACTGCTCGGAGAGATCAAGGACGGCAGCTTCGCCAAGAAGTGGATCGCCGAAAACGACAATGGCTGCGTGAATTTCCTGGCCAAGCGCAAAGCCGAACAGCAGCACTCGATCGAGCAACTGGGTCCCGGACTGCGCGCCATGATGCCCTTCTTGCAGCCAATCGTCGCACCCGGCCTCAGCGTAAAGACCGCGACATCGGACAAGTAGTCTGACCGTTGCCTATGCTCTCTTCGAGCGTTTGAGAGGAGCGGCCAGGGCGATCGTGATCGCTCCGCGCCCTATAGAGAGACACTGTCCCGCAAAATGAAAACTGTACCGAGGGCGGGCTGTCCCAAGACTGGCCCTGCGTTCAGTAGATTCTTGCGCAACCTTTTCCTATCGTTGTACTGGACGCAGATGAGCAAACTCCTCGCAGCGCTGATGGAAATAACGGGCCTCCGGCAGTTCTTTACCGGGGTCACCGTCGACTTTCCTGCCTACTTTGTGCCGAACTTCAGAGTCGTGGAAATGCACAACGTAAAGCGCGGCCGGGTCCATTCTCCTGCGGAACGTTAGGCCATTTCTGGACGCTGAGGCGGACGGGACAACGATGACCGAGACGGAAGCATTCAGAGAATTTAAGCAAGGGCTGGCATTGCTGCGCGACAACTTCGCGGAGAAAGCGCTGCCGCACATGGAAAAAGCGGCGCGCCTTGAAAAGAACAATCCCTATTACATGTCCTACCTCGGTGTGGTGATGGCGCGTTCCGAGCAGAAATGGGCCGAGGCGGAAAAGTTGTGCGACAGCGCGGTGCGTATGAAGCGGAATCAGGCACAACTGTACTTGAATTTGGCGGAAGTTTACGCGACGGCGGGGCGCAAAGATGACGCGGTGGAAACGCTACAGGCCGGCATAAAATTTGCACGGCGCGATGTGCGGTTGAACCTGGCGCTGAACCGGCTGGTCACACGCCGCCCACCAGTATTCACCTTCCTTTCCAGGCGGCATCCGCTAAATAGAAGCGTCGGCAAGTTGCGGCACCGCACATTGGAGCTGCTGGGCCGGCCATCGTAGTAAGGCCAAGAGTTTCGTCCACCCCCAAACACAGAGAGGGCGCCTGAGCAATCAGGCGCCCTTTTTGTTTGGGAGTTTCTTGGATTTCGTCGCAGCTTACTTGTAGTTTGGCGGAGTGAACGAATACGAGTGCTGCATGCCCATTTCCATGAGCAGCTTGATACCGACGCCCGTGAGTCCGTTGGAGAGCGCGTCGACGCGAACAACTTCGGCGAGGTATTCGCGGTTGAGCGCGGAGGGCGCATTCGAATAAGGCATGGTTACGAACAAGCGCAGGCCAATCTCGTAGCCTTTTTCGCTGGTCTGGAAATAGACGCCACTGCGCGACACGCTGTGCGATCCGCGGAGATCTTCGAAATGTTCGCGCTCAGGATCCGACGGGCGAATCCGCATCAGCTGATTGATCTTGCAGCGGCGGCTGGCGCGGCGCTCGCTTTGCACGGAACGGGAGATGTGTGAGTTGCCGGTCGTTTTCGTCATAAAGTCTGGCGTGGCCATTTGGAGTAATGTCCTTTAACTCTACTGCGATTACAGCATGAATTGTAGGCGGAGGTCTCCGCGGCTCCTATAGATGAGAAGTACCTAATTGAGCGGTAGAAAAGGTACAGGTAAAGACAGTTACGGAAGTACCACTCCAGATTGGTACCAGACTGCCTGGCACGGTTGGCGAAAATCGGGCGAAGTGGCCCGCTCACCGGAAATGTGCGATTCTGCTGCGTTCACGGAGCGTACAAGACCGGAGCGAGGCAGAATGCAGAAAAAGTTCAAGGACTTAACCGAGAAGGAGATCCTGGCGCTGGCGATCCAGAACGAGGAAGAAGACGGACGCATCTTCGGAGAGTTCGCGGATGCGCTTCGGGAGGGGTACCCGGCGACCGCGGACATGTTCGAGGAGATGCGGCAGGAAGAAGCCGTGCACCGCGACCGGTTGTTCGAACAGTTCCGCGGGCGGTTTGGGGATCATATTCCCCTCATCCGGCGCGAGAACGTGAAGGGCTTTTTGCAGCGCAAGCCGCTTTGGCTGGTACGGCCCTTGGGCGTGAATGCGGCGCGAAAGCACGCGCGGATGATGGAAATGGAGGCGGTGAGGTTCTACCAGCGGGCGGCGGACCGCGTGTCGCACGTGGGCACGCGCGAGTTGCTGAACAGGCTGGCGGACGAGGAGAGGAAACATTCCGAAACCGCTGGAAATCTTGAAGAAAAGCACCTGACCGAGCACGCGCAGGCGCAGGAAGCGGAGTCTCACAAGAAACTCTTCTTGTTGCAGGTGATTCAGCCGGGCCTGGCGGGACTGATGGACGGCTCGGTTTCGACCTTGGCTCCGCTGTTTGCAGCCGCGTATGCGACCCATAAGACCTGGGAAGCGTTTCTGGTAGGGATTGCGGCTTCGCTGGGCGCCGGGATTTCGATGGCCTTTGCCGAAGGGCTGTCAGATGACGGGTCGCTGACGGGAAGAGGGTCGCCATGGGTTCGCGGAATTGTGACCGGGGCGATGACGACGGCGGGAGGGCTGGGGCACACGTTTCCCTTTCTGATTAAGGATTTCCGGCTGGCGATGACCGTGGCGATTCTGGTGGTGGCGGTAGAGCTGGGCGCGATCAGCTGGGTGCGGCACAAGTATATGGATACGCCGTTTTTGCAGGCGGCATTTCAGGTGGTTGTGGGGGGAGTGCTGGTGTTTTTGACGGGGATTTTGATCGGGAGTTCCTGAAAGCGCCGCCAGAAAAGCAAGCTACGAGACTACGACTGGAGATGGCATTGCGCCGCAGTATTTGGGCCCGCGTAGTATAAAAAAATTGGAGCCCCTGGAGACTTGTACTGCTAGGATGGCGGCCAATGGGTTGTGAATCCCATCGTGAGGGAGACTCGAAGATGAAAAGACAAGCGCTAGTGTCAAAAGCTCTGCTGGCAGGAATGCTGGCTTTGGCCGTGACTGCGATTGCTGCAGACAATCCCGTGAAGGGGTACGTGCTGGACTCGGCTTGCGCGTTTACCAAGGACTTGAAGAAACCGATCAGCAAGGAGTGCGCGGTGGCGTGCGCCAAGGCCGGATCGGCGCTGGTGATTTTGGCGGAGGATGGGACGATTTATTGGCCGATTGCGGATACCACGCCGTCGAGCGGACAGAATGCGAAGTTGTTGCCGTTTGCCGGCGAAAAGGTTGTCGTCAGCGGGAAGACCTATGACCGCGGCGGATCTAAGGCCATCGTGATTGCCAAGATCGAGGCACAAAAGTAAGGGGCATCGCGATCGGCGCGCCAGCCACATGACGGCATAACCGATCGCCAATACCAAAGCAGATTGAAGAGTAAGAAGGCGGCATCGAATAGCATTTTCGCTACTCGAGGCGCAGCCTTGTCGGAGAGAGCGGTGACGCCTTGCGCAGGCAGAACGCCAGGCAACCGCAAGAAGCCCCAGACAAGCTGGCTTTCAAAACCCCCTGGGTGAACAACGTAGAGCGAAAGCCCCTGCCAGGCTGAACAGCACCTCCCCAAGCAAGAACGCGAGCCTGGCGGTTGAGAGCTGACTGAAAGCAGACATCGGAACCCTTCAGTTCGCAACAATGCCGAATGCCTTCACGAGGTCGCAAAGGAAGGGTTGGTCCTTGTAGAAGGGACTGGGCCCGGGATGCGTTCCTCGCGGCCGTGGCACACGGCACGCGAAGAGAGGCAAGCAGTCGAACCAATTCTTAAGGTGAAACGGATACCTGTGCGGTGTCAACGGGCTGAGACGGGAGTCTGTGCTACCTAGTCAGTGTGAGCGGGAGCCGGATGGGGCGAACGGCCCGGAGCAATTGCGCGCTGGAGCCGGGACTGGAAGCGGTCGAGATAGAGATAGACGACTGGCGTTGTGAAAAGAGTGAGCAGCTGGCTCAAGATGAGGCCGCCGACGATGGCGATGCCGAGTGGGCGGCGGAGCTCAGAGCCGACGCCAGTGCCAAGGGCGAGAGGCAGAGCGCCGAACAGAGCAGCCATGGTGGTCATCAGGATGGGGCGGAAGCGCAGCAGGCAGGCTTGATGAATCGCTTCGACCGGTTCCATTTTGTGCTGCATTTCGGCTTGAACCGCAAAATCTACCATCAGGATGGCGTTTTTCTTGACAATGCCGATAAGCAAGATGATGCCGATAATGGCGATCATGGAGAGCTCAGTCTTCGTCAGCATGAGAGCGAGAAGCGCGCCGACGCCTGCGGACGGAATGGTGGAAAGAATGGTGATGGGGTGAATGTAACTTTCATAGAGAATGCCCAAAATAATGTAAACGGCAGCGAGGGCGGTAAGGATGAGGACCAGCATGGAAGACTGCGAGTCCTGAAAGGCCTGAGCGGTACCTTGGAAGCCGCCGTGCACAGTGGGTGGCATGCCCAGCTCGCGCATCAAATTTTGAATACGGACGACGGCGTCGCCGAGTGCTCCGCCGGCGCCGAGGTTAAACGAAAGCGTGATGGACGGGTAGAGGCCCTGGTGGTTGACGGAGAGCGAAGTGTTGGAGTGTTCGTAATGGGCGAACGAGCTGAGCGGTACTACGCCGCCGGAGCTGGTGGGAACGTAAATCTGGCGCAGGCCTTCGGGTCCTTGCGTGTATTTGTCGGAGACTTCGAGGACCACGTGATACTGGTTGAGGCCCTTGTAGATGTTGGAGACCTGTCGCTGGCCGAAAGCATCGCCTAAGGTGTTATCGATATCGGACATGGAAACACCGAGGCGTGAAGCAGTGTCGCGGTCAATGACCAGATTGCTTTCCAGGCCGCGGACCTGCTGGTCGGTGTTGACGTCATAAATGCCGGGAAGCGTCCGCATTTTTTCCTGAAGAATCGGCGCCCAGTGGTTCAGGTCCGCGAGGTTTTCGGCTTGCAGCGTGTATTGGTATTGCGCGCCACCGAAGCGTCCGCCGATGCTCAAATCCTGAACGGACTGCATGAAAAGCTGTGCGCCGGGAATCTTGGCGGTCTTGCCGCGCAGGCGGGCGATGACCTGGTCGGAGCTCATCTGGCGTTCTTCAAGCGGCTTTAACTGCGCAAACATGCGGGAGGTGCTGGTGCCATTGCCGCCGCCCGTGAAAGCGGTGACCGTGTCCACGGCCGGATCATCCATGACAATCTTGTTGAATTCCTTGAGCTTTTCGGACATGGAGACGAAGGAGATGTCCTGATCGCCCTGGATGTAGCCGTTGACACGCCCGGTGTCTTGCTGCGGGAAGAAGCCCTTGGGAACAGCAACGTAGAGATAGCCTGTCACCACGACAGTCACTATGGTGATCAAGAGAACCGCAAACTGGTGGCGAAGCACGACACGGAGGATACGATCGTAAAAGCGGACGACGCCGTTGAAGGCATTTTCGGCGAGGCGATAGGCCCAGTTGTGGCGGCCCGTGTCCACTTTAAGGAAGCGGGCACAGAGCATCGGCGTAGTGGTGAGCGAAACGAACATGGAAACGCCAATGGCCACGCTGAGCGTGACGGCGAACTCGCGGAAGAGCCGACCGACGATGCCCGGGAACATCAGGATCGGGATGAAGACGGCAACGAGCGAAGCGCTCATGGAAAGAACAGTGAAGCCGATTTCCTTTGCGCCGAGCATGGTGGCGGCGAAGGGCTTCATGCCGTTCTCCATGTGGCGAGCAATGTTTTCGATGACGACGATGGCGTCGTCGACGACGAATCCAGTGGATATGGTGAGGGCCATCAGTGACAGGTTGTCGAGGCTGTAGCCGCAGAGATACATCACACCGAATGTTCCAACCAGCGAGAGCGGGACGGCAATGCTGGGAATGACCGTAGCCCAGACGTTGCGCAGAAAAACGAAGACCACAAGGATGACGAGGCTGATGGAGATGATAAGAGTGCGCTCGACATCGTGAATGGAAGCGCGGATGGTGGTAGTGCGATCAATGGCGATGCGCAGGTGAAGCGAGGGAGAGATCGAGGCCTTGAGCTCCGGCATGATGCCCTTGATGCGGTCGACGGTCTCAATCATGTTGGCGCCGGGCTGGCGGAAGACCGCGAGAATGACGGACGGTTCGCCATTCGAGAGACCGAGGTTGCGGACATCTTCGACGGAGTCGGTCACTTCCCCGATATCACTGAGGCGAACCGGAGCTCCCGGATGGCCGGCAACAATGAGCGGCTGGTATTCGTAGGCCTTGAAGAGCTGGTCGGTGTCGGTAATGGTCCACGTGTGCGTGGAGTCGGCAACGGCGCCTTTGGCGAGGTTGGCATTGGCGGATTGCAACCCTTTGCGGACAGTTTCCAGGCTGATTCCGTAGCTGTTTATAAGACTGGGGTTGACGCTGACACGCACAGCGGGCCGCGAACTGCCCCAGGTGAAAACCTGGCCGACGCCTTCAACCTGGGCTAGTTTTTGGGCCAAGATGGAGTCGGCAGCGTCATAGAGCTGCGCGGGGGGAATGTTGGTCGACGTTAGAGAGAGGAGCAGGATGGGAGCGTCCGCGGGATTGACCTTGCGGTAGCTCGGCTGACCCGGTAGATCGGCGGGCAGTTGCGTGCGAGCGGCGTTGATGGCGGCTTGCACGTCGCGAGCGGCGGCGTTGATGTCACGATTGAGATCGAATTGAAGAACGACGCTGCTGTTGCCAAAGCCGCTCGAAGAGGTCATCTGCGTGACGCCGGAGATGCGGCCAAACTGGCGCTCGAGCGGCGTGGCGACGGCGGAAGCCATGGTTTCGGGACTGGCGCCGGGCAGACTGGCGCCCACGGCGATGGTCGGAAAATCGATTTGCGGGAGCGGAGCTACCGGAAGAAAACGGAATGCCACGGCACCGGAAAGAAAAATAGCGATAGTAATCAGGGTGGTCGCGACCGGGCGGCGAATGAAAGGCGCGGAAAAGTTGGAGGAAAAGTTCACCGGCTAGTCCCCCGGTTGGTGCAACGCGGCATCGTCAACGGGATTGCCGATGCGGAATGAGAAGCGCCGCGAGAGCCAGTCAAACGCGAGATAGACGACCGGCGTGGTATAGAGCGTAAGGATCTGGCTGAGAATGAGCCCGCCCACGATGGTGATGCCGAGAGGACGGCGAAGTTCCGAGCCCACCCCGTTGCCGAGAGCAAGCGGCAAGCCGCCGAGCAATGCGGCCATGGTGGTCATCATGATGGGACGGAAGCGCAGCAGACAGGCTTCATAGATGGAATCGAGCGGAGACTTCCCTTCCCGGCGCTCGGCTTCGAGCGCGAAGTCAATCATCATGATGGCGTTTTTCTTGACGATGCCAATCAACAGGATGATGCCGATGAGCGCGATGATGCTGAATTCCGTGCGGCAGAGGAGCAAAGCCAGGATGGCGCCGACGCCTGCCGAAGGCAGCGTGGAGAGAATGGTGATCGGATGGATAAAGCTTTCATACAAGATGCCCAAGACGATGTAGACGGTGACTAGCGCGGCGAGGATAAGAATGGGTTCATTCGAGAGCGAGTTCAAGAATGCCGCGGCAGTGCCCTGAAACGTGGCCTGAATGCTGGGCGGAAGGCCGAGGTCCTGTTTGACGCGGTTGACGGCATTGACGGCCTCGCCTAGAGAGGCGTTGGGTGCGAGGTTAAAAGAGAGCGTGACGACCGGAAACTGCCCCTGATGGTTGAGGGCGAGCGCGGTGGGAGCGGTGGTGACGCTAGTGAAAGCGCTCAGCGGGACTTGCGTGCCGTTGGAAGAATGGACGTAGATATTCTTTAAGGCGTCCGGATTCTGCTGGAAACTTGGGTCGACTTCCATCACCACGTGATACTGGTTGAGCTGTGTATAGATGGTGGAGACCTGGCGCTGGCCGAAGGCGTCGTAGAGGGTGTTGTCGATGTCGGCGGGCAGGATTCCAAGACGCGAAGCGGAATCGCGGTCGATGGCGAGGTTGACCAGCAAGCCGCCGTTGAGCTGATCGCTGGCAACGTCACGAAGTTCGGGAAGCTGCTTCAGCCGATCCATGAACCGCGGAACCCAAGTGGCAAGTTCCTTGGCGTCTACGTCTTCCAGGCTGTATTGGAACTGCGTGCGGCTGACTCGATCCTCGACCGTTAAATCCTGTACCGGCTGCATAAAGAGCGTGATGCCGTCGACTTTATCCAGTTTCGGTTGCAGGCGGCGAATGACGTCGGAGGCGCTCAGGTTGCGTTCCTTGAGCGGCTTCAGGTTGATCTGGATGCGGCCGCTGTTGAGCGTGGTGTTGGTGCCGTCGATGCCGATGAAGGAGGAGAGACTGTCCACCGCAGGGTCCTGAAGGATCACCTTAGCCAATGCTTGCTGGCGTTCCCCCATCGCTTTGAAGGAAATGCTCTGCGGGGCTTCGGAAATGCCGAGAATGACGCCGGTGTCCTGCACGGGAAAGAAGCCCTTGGGCACATAGACATAGAGAAGAATGGTGCCGACCAGAGTGGCGATGGTGACCAGAAGCGTAACGGTACGGAAGCGGAGGACGAATTTCAGCGTGCGGCCATAGAAGGCGATGACCGCGTTGAAGGCGTCTTCAGACTTGCGATAGAACCAGGTTTCGTCCTCTTTCCTCTGATGGCGAAGCAGCTTGGCGCACATCATGGGCGTCAAGGTGAGCGAGACCACGGCGGAGACCAGGATCGTAACCGCGAGGGTGATGGCAAATTCGCGGAACAGACGGCCGACGATGTCGCCCATGAAGAGCAACGGAATCAGCACGGCGATCAGCGAAATGGTGAGCGAGAGAATGGTGAAACCGATTTGCTCGGAACCCTTCAGCGCGGCGTCGAGCGGTGAATCACCTTCCTCGATGTAGCGGCTGATGTTTTCGATCATGACGATGGCGTCGTCGACGACGAAACCAGTCGAGATGGTGAGCGCCATGAGGGAAAGGTTGTTGAGGCTATAGCCGAGCAGGTACATCACGCCGAAAGTGCCGATCAGAGAGAGCGGTACGGCGACGCTCGGAATGATGGTGGCGCGAATGCTGCGCAAGAAAAGGAAGATGACCATCACGACGAGCGCGACGGTGAGCATCAATTCAAACTGAACGTCTTCGACGGAGGCGCGAATGGTGCCGGTGCGGTCGGTCAAAATCTCGAGTTGAACGGAAGCGGGCAACGCAGCTTGCAACTGGGGAAGAAGTTTCTTGATGCGGTCCACGACGCCGATGATGTTGGCGCCGGGTTGCCGCTGAATGTTCATCAGGACGGCGGGATTCTGGTTGGCCCAAGCGGCCTGCAGGACGTTTTCGACGCCATCCGAGACGATAGCTACGTCGGCGACGCGAACCGGAGCACCGTTGCGATAAGCGACGATGATTGGACGATAGTGGTCACCGCTGAAAAGCTGGTCGTTGGCGCCAATGGTGTAGGACTGTTGCGGACCGTCGAAAGTACCCTTGGCCTGGTTGACGTTAGCGTTGCTCAGCGCGGTGCGCAGGTCTTCCAGACTCAAGCCGTAGGATGCCAGAGCGGTCGGGTTGGCTTGAATGCGAACTGCTGGGCGTTGCCCTCCGCTGATGCTCACCATGCCGACGCCCGGAAGCTGGGAAATTTTCTGCGCCAGCATGGTGTCGGCGAGATCTTCGACTTTCGAGAGCGGAAGAGTTTTGGAAGTGAGCGCCAAGGTGAGAATCGGCGCGTCGGCCGGATTGACCTTGCTGTAGATGGGCGGATTTGGCAGGCCCTGCGGCAAAAGATTGGAAGCGCCGTTGATGGCTGCCTGAACTTCCTGCTCAGCGATGTCGATATTGAGGTTGAGGTCGAACTGTAGTGTGATGACCGAACTGCCGAAGGAACTGATCGAGGTCATCTGATTGAGGCCGGGAATTTCGCCAAATTGCCGCTCGAGAGGCGCGGTGACAGACGAAGCCATGACCTCGGGGCTGGCGCCGGGATAGAAGGTCTGGATCTGGATGGTCGGGTAGTCGACTTGCGGCAGGGCGGAAACCGGCAGCTGGCGATAAGCGACAAAACCTACAAGCAGGACGCCGACCATCATCAGAGTGGTGGCGACGGGCCGCAGAATGAACGGCCGAGAAATACTCATCGCTTGGAACCTTTGCGAGTTTGGGTGTTGGGCTGTTGCACGGCGCTGGGTGTGGGCTCGCTAACCGGTGATGAGGTTGCATTTGGCGCAGCACCGGTCGCCGTAGCAGTGCCGGTCGGTGCGGCATTGGGAATAACCTTGGTGCCGTCTTGCAATTTGTCCTGACCGTCGGTGACCACAACTTGCCCGGCCTGTAATCCGGCGCTGATACCGACGGTTCCGCCCGTCGTCTGCGCGATGGTGACGTTCTGAATTTTGACCACATTTCCGTCCGCCACCACATAGACATAGGTTCCTTGCGGACCGCGCTGAATGGCCGCGAGCGGTACCAGGCTCAGGTTGCGCTTGGTGTCCACGAGCAGGTGGGTATTCACAAACTGATTGGGAAAGAGAATGTTGTCTTCGTTGTTGAAAACAGCTTTGAGCTTATAAGTGCCGGTGGTGGTGTCGATTTGGTTGTCAATGGTCAGCAGTTTGCCGCTGGCGATCTTGATGGTGTTGTCGCGGTCGTAGGCTTCGACGTTAAGCTGAACATCTTTGTGAATCTTGTCGAAGACTTGCGGGAGCTGGTCCTGCGGCAGCGTGAAGATGACGGCGATCGGCTGCACCTGGGTAATGATGACCAGTCCGTTGGTGTCCGTGGCGTGAACAATGTTTCCCGGGTCGACCAGACGAAGACCGACGCGCCCCGTGATGGGCGAAGTAATCCGCGAGTAAGTTAGCTGCAGCTTGGCGTTATCAATCTGGCCCTGATCGGTCTTGATGGCACCGTCAAATTGGCCGACGGAAGCCGCTTGGGTATCGAGCTGCTGCTTGGGGATGACGCCTTCCTGGAAGAGCAATTGGTAGCGCTCGAGGTTCACCTCGGCGTCTTTGCGCTGCGCCACGTCCTTGGCCAGCTGACCTTCGGCCTGCTCCAGCTGAACTTGAAACGGGCGCGGATCGATTTCGGCAAGAAGGTCGCCCGCCTTCACGTACTGCCCTTCTTTGAACGCAACATTAATGAGCTGGCCATCCACACGGCTGCGCACCGTCACGGTATTCAGCGGTGTAACCGTCCCGAGACCGTTCAAGTACACCGGAAGGTCGCCTTTCGTGGTGGTCGCTACAACAACCGGTACGGTGAAGTTTGCTCCGCCACGACCACCGCGCCCGGAACCGGTGCCCGGCGCAGGGGCCGCAGAGGAATTTTGCGGATCCTTGGAATGCGAGGAGCGGTAGTACCAAAAGCCGCCGATCGCCAAGGCGGCGACCACGACCCAAACCCAGGCACGGCTCTGACCGGCCGTGTGCGAAGCGCTGGTGGCCCTACTTTCGGCTTCGGGTAAATCTATAGATTTCAAGTGCCCCATCCTTTATCGCTCCTCAAAGTGGGTCGCGAGTACGCGAGAGAGCCAGCTGTGGGTTTGCATCGCCGGGTGCGATTGGCGGCTTCTCTACTCTCTAGACGCAGTCCGACAACAACCGTATGGTACGCATCATTATGACGATTGGGGAGAGAAAAAGGTTACGCTCAGAACCGGGCTGGTACCAATTCCACTGCATCAAGAACCTGATCGGAATCAACAGTATGCGGTCGGGAGAAACCTGCATTAGACTACGCCAGAAGCCATGAGTATCTTCGCGATATCGATCGAAAACAAAGTACGTCGGAGCGGCGGATGATCAGGGGACTGTTTTTTGGAATTATCCTGGGCGTGATGGGCGTGGGAGCCGGTGTGTATTGGTACTTCTCTTCCGGACGCGCTCCGGTGGCGGTGACCGCGGCGGAGATGCCGCTTGAACGGCGATTCGCGAGGATCGGACTGCATGCTTATCTAGACAAGTTGCCGCACCCCGCACCGCAAGTGCCAGCCGACGAGAGTAACCTGCTGGCGGGAGCCAAGCTCTATAAGGACCACTGCGCGGTGTGTCACGGCGTTCCGGACGCGCAGAAAACCGCCATCGCCGAAGGAATGTTTCCCAAGCCGCCGCAACTTTTCAAGGGTATGGGCGTGACCGACGACGAGGCTTGGGAGAGTTACTGGAAAGTGGCCGGGGGCATCCGCATGACCGGGATGCCGGGGTTCAAAGACCACTTGTCCGAGACGCAGCTGTGGCAGGTAGCCGTGCTGGTCAAGAATGCGGACAAGATCAGCCCGACAGTCAAGGCGGAATTGACGGGGTCAGGTCTTCTGGCGCCCGCGCCATCTGCTTCTGGCAAAAGGAACTGACGAAGTAGCATTCATCCTGGCATTCCCCGCCGCCCAAAAATACAACTTAGGCTGGCTTGACTCATCTAATCCTGCATGAGACGCGGATTCCTGGCCTTTCTCACCATCTTCCAATCCATCTTGTTCGCGGGGCACTTTTTGGTACTGGAAACCTGGCTGCACTTTTGGGGCGTTCCCTCACCCCGAACGCTGGCTGCCGAAAGAATGGTGGCGGTCGCGCTGGCGGTCAGCTTCCTGATCGCTTCCCTGTTGTCTTTCCGCTATTGGAATGCCTTCACGCGGAATTTCTATCGGCTGGCGGCGGCGTGGCTCGGCGTTATCAATTTTTTGTTTTTTGCATCCATCGGAGTGTGGTTGACGGCCGGCGTGCAGGCTGCGGCTGGATTCGCATGGCGCGACAAGGCCATCGTCCTGGCGTGGTTCGGTGCCGCAATTACAGCAGCCCTGTGGGGAATGATCAACGCGAGCCTCACGCGCGTGAATCGAATTACCGTGCGCCTGCCGAATTTGCCGGAAGCTTGGCGCGGACGCAAAGCGGCCATGATCAGCGACCTGCATCTGGGGCACGTGCGGGGAGCGGAGTTTGCGCGCAATCTTGTAGCCACCATTCGCCAATTGCGACCCGAGATTGTCTTCTTGGCCGGCGATTTGTATGACGGCACGTTCGCGGATCTGGATGAGCTCGCCGGACCGCTGCGCTCACTTAACGCACCGCTGGGAAATTATTTTGTCGCGGGCAACCATGAGGAAATGCACAACCATCACGGTCATTTGCGTGCCGTGGAGAACGCCGGCCTGCGGCTGCTCAACAATGAGAAAATCATTGTGGATGGGCTGCAAATCGTGGGCGTGCACCATCACGATGCGGCGCATCCAGAGCGACTAAGCAAGGTACTGGAGAATGCGGAGATCGATCGCACGCAGCCGAGCGTGCTGCTGGTGCACGCGCCTGACCAACTCGAAACTGCCGAACAGGCCGGGATTTCGCTGCAGCTTTCCGGACATACGCACCGCGGACAATTCTTTCCGTGGACGTGGTTCACGAGCTTGATCTACAAGCAGTTTGTCTATGGCTTGCAGCGTTTCGGTGACATGCTGGTCTACACATCAAGCGGCGCAGGAACCTGGGGTCCCCCTCTGCGCGTCGGCTCACGCCCGGAAATTGTGCTGATTCAGTTCGAGTAGCAGAGGTTCTTGCATCCGCGCTACGGTCTGCAGTCCGCCAACAATCAGCGCCGTAGCCGCCAGCCCGAGCATCCTTTGGCCACCCAACCACGAAATGATTCCATTGACTGTCAGCGGCTCGACTTTTACGGTTGCAGCACAGTCTCCTGCAAGATGGTTGAGCTGAGCAACAGTGAGCCCAGTGACTCGGGTGGCGACTCCGATCAACTCGGGAAACCTAACCCTGAAGTTGGAAGCGAACAGGTTGGGTAGCGGTAACGGCCGAATCTACACTATCAAGGTTCTGTTTATGGACGGGAACGGTAACAGCGCCACCAGGACCACCACAGTCACCGTTCCGCACGACTAGAGATAGTCACAACAGAAGCGTGAGGACTCGTGGTTCCGGGCCGGAGTAATCAAGCCAGAGGTGATGCTACGGCGAGTTACTTCCCTTTGCGAGTACATCTAGCGCGGCACCTGCGTACTAGGGTAATTTCATTACTGGAGGATTCATGGACTTACTAGCGGCCATCAAGCGTGAAGAGCGAAAGCTCGAAAGAGAATTCAGTAAGTTGCAGAGCAAGTTTAACGGTCTCCGGGCCGCAGCGAAAGCATTGGGCGATTCCACCATCCGAGAAGTTACACAAGTTAAGAAGCGTGTGCTATCCGCTGCTGCAAAGGCAAGGATTTCTAAGGCGACAAAAGCGCGGTGGGCGAAATTCCGAGCTGAGAAGAACAAGAAGGCGTTCGGGAATTCGGTCGTCCGGGAAACTAAGAAAGCTAAGAAGCGCGTTCTGTCTGCCGCCGGGAGAGCGAAGATCTCAAAGGCTGCAAAAGCGCGGTGGGCGAAGGTTCGGGCACAAGCCAAGAAGTCGGCGAGTTAGCCTCCTCATCCAGCTCTTCGACGTGCACAACTAAAGGATGTTGCGATGAGTGCGCTCGCTCATCCACGGCCGATAGCGTTGGACGTGAACGAACCGGTTTTTTCCTTGGAGCTGTTTCAGGAATGCCTGTTCCTCTTCCTCGTTGTCCACATTGCTGGACATCGGAGTGCGACGAGTCAGCATGACGCCGACATCCGCGGCTTGGACCTGCGCTCGCTTGCTCAGGAAGTCGCCGAACGCCACAGCTTTCCGGATGCTGAACTTTGCCCGTGGATCCCGGTTGATTGCCACGATCCGTTCCGTGATTGTGGTAAGAGCTTCCTCAACGCTCTCGCGAATCATTCGAGGCAGTTTCGACCCTGAAACAGCCTCGCCCGAGCTTGTCGTTAAGTATTCGTCCGTGTCGTCTTTCTGCTGGATGTATCCCTGCATTTGAAGAATCGTCAAAGTCTGCTTGGCGTCCTTCGCTCCGATGTTGAGGCAGTCCTGAAAGTCGCGCATCTTCCAGGTCAAGGCGCCACGAGTGTCCTTCAGAAAGCTGAAGACGGCTGCAGCGGAGACGGAAGGCAATTGCCGAGGCGATTCCTGGCGATCGCCAACGCGCTGCTGTGGAGTGTGCTTTGGGCTCCGCTTTGGCATAGTGCCAACTTACTTCAAAGCGTGAGATGTGCCTCGTTCATCGGCCACTCACGCGATTGGCTGGTTCATCTCGGCAGCCAATTTCTCGGAAATATCGCCCAGCACCGTGGACGGCACCGCGAAACTGTACTGGCATGAGACCGTTGGCATTGATTTTGTTGCTATTGGTGGAGCCTAGCAACTGAGAAGATTGCCGCGAGGATTGAAATTGGTTTTTGCCGCCCTTGCACACATTGACTGCCTGGTGCGGCACTCGGCGGTCTTTCCACCTAGCCATACCTTAGAGCTCCACTAAATGGGCGCAACCAGCCAACAAAACCCAAAAGTCTGTTTCACAGTTTCGGCAAAACTGTCCGCAAGTTATTGAAAACATGGCGGGGAGCCTGTAAGCCGGATTCGCCGGCCAGTTCCCTGCTTTCAACAAGTTACGGCGAATCAACGACATCGCTTCGTACGCTCCTCATATGGAAGAAGCCTGGAAATCTTGTATCTACGAGGTGCCGAACGGTCTGCTAGTTCTGACAGATTTCAATCGCTCTCTTCGAGAGCTCAATGAAACCGATCAAATCAGGAGGGACCCGTGCTTGATCGCATACGTTGGGCCTTCAGCCGCGCACTGTTTCCGCTCTTGGTTTTGCAGCTCCTGCTGGCGACACTCGTACTTTCCCCAACCGTGCACGGACAAGGATTGCAGGTCGGCGGCGGGTATACTCACATATCCGGCAATAATGGAACCGATGGATTCGACGTCCGCGGTGCGTGGTTCTTCACCAGGCGAGTATCTATTGCCGCGGACTACGATTCTAGTTGGGATTCCAGCACACTCGGAACTTTTACTTTCACCGACGTCGGGGCCATTGCGGTGCACAGTCATCTGCAGAACGTTCTTTTTGGCCCTCGCATTTTCTTCAGCACGAAATGGACCGATAAACACCGGCTGACTCCCTTTGGCGAAGCACAGTTTGGTGTGTCGCATCTCAGTCAAGATGTGGAACAGCAAAGCCAGCCGACTGTTTCCGCCTCGGACACCGCATTTTCCTGGATGCTAGGCGGGGGCGTCGACTATAAGCTCTTCTCGCACTTTTCGGCTCGCGGCAACCTGGACCTTCTGCGGACGCATTTTGCCAATCAAGGCCAGAGCCACCTGCGGCTGGTACTCGGCATCGACTATACCTTCCGAACCCCGGCTCCTCCACCGACTCCCAATCGCCCGCCGTCCGTATCTTGTTCTGCCAGCCCAACCACGGTGTATGCAGGCTCAAGCGATAGCGTCGTCGTACGGGCAAATGCCACCGATCCCGACAACGACACGCTTACCTATGCCTGGACCGCGAACGGAGGAACCGTTGACGGCACCGGGCCGCAAGTGCGGTGGAACTCCGCCGGGCTGACGGTCGGCGCGTACTCAGTGACCGCCCGTGTCGACGATGGCCGCGGCGGCGGCACGACGTGCGTGGCGGACATCCATGTGGCTTCGCCGCCTAACCACCCACCTACCATCAGCTGCTCGGTAAGCCCAAGCACCATTCATCCCGGCGATCAGGTGCACATCGTGGCCACGGCCAGCGATCCGGACGGCGATCCGCTTACCTTTGTCTGGCATTCGAGTGTTGGCCAGATCACTGGGACCGGCTCTGAGGTTGAACTGGACACAACCGGCGTGGCTCCCTCTCGCTACGAGGTGACAGGCCAAGTGGACGATCGACGCGGCGGTACGGCGAATTGCCAGGCAGAATTCAATTTGGAAGTCCCCCCGCCCCCGCCCGTCGAAGCCAAGCTCGCCATCAGGAGCATCTACTTCCCGACCGGCCTGCCTTCCGACGCTCAGCCGAAGGCGGGGCTGGTGCAGAGTCAGCAAGGGACACTCACATCGCTAGCCAGTGATTTCAAGGAATACATTGCCAGCCGCCCGGACGCCCACCTGATCTTAGAAGGGCACGCCGATTCACGTGGTTCGGCAAAAGTCAATCAACGGGTTTCCGAGCGCCGGGTGGAAGCCACGAAACTATTCCTGGTGGGACTTGGCATTTCAGAAGCGAGTATAGAGACGAAGTCGTTCGGGAAAGAGCAAGCCATGACCAAGGAGCAGGTGAGGGAACTGGTCGCACAACATCCCAACTTGAGCCAGGAACAGAAAGACAAAATCATAAAGAATCTGCGGACGGTTACGCTGGCGCAAAACCGACGTGTGGACATCACCTTGAGCAGCACTGGACAGCAGTCGATTCGGCAGTTCCCATTCAACGCAGAAGATGCCCTCACGCTGTTGAGCTCGGAATCAGGGGCAAGGCCAGCAGCCAAGAAAAAACCTTAGCACTTAGGCTTCCGTTGGCACGAAGTCGCCGTCGTACATGATACATTCCCACGATCCACAGACCGTCTCGAAGCAACGCGTGTAAAGCCACAACGGTTCCCTTAGACCCTTGTATGCATGTTCACACATCGGATGCGGTACAGGTTTTCCAAACCGACGCCTTCGGTGGGATCTCACGATTGGGAAAATTTGGCGGGACCCACGTTAGTCTCTGAGAATGTACCGGCATCGCATCTCTAGGCCCTGGGATTGATGAAGACGTCCGCGGAAAGTTTGAAGCGGGAACTGAGTTTGCGAATCTGACCCAGAGTGAGCTTGCGCCCACCGGAAAGAAACATGGAGACGGCACTCTCCGAACCGAACTCAGGGATTAAGTCGCGCTGCGTCAGATTCTGGTGTTCCAGAAGAAAGCGCACGACGGAAATCGCGTCGGCGGAAGAAATCGGATAGTTTGTTTCTTCATAACGTTCAATCAGAAGTGTGAGAAGTTCGATGGCTTCCTCCTCGGAACGAGAAGGACGAGCAAGAGAAGTCAATCGGAAGAGAACTTCCGTATATGCGGCGAGTTCGGCGTCATTGTGAATGACGTGAGGCGCGCCTTTCGCGATCATTTTTGCCGGGTCAGCAAGAACGATAGTCATTTTGCACCAAATTCCTTGTCCCAATTAGCGGGATTGTCGTACTCCTTGTGCGTCAAAAACGAGCGAATGTAAACGTGCCCTTGAGTGCGCTTCTGAGCCGTTGACTTCGCGTAGTGAATCACAGTAATCAGCCGGTATCGATTCTGTCGAATGTTAAAAATCACGTAACCCCGAACGTTGTCCGCATCTTTGAAAGTGCCACGAACTTCTGGAAAATTGTGCCAGCGAACGGCTTTCACGATCGCTCCCCACGTCTTTATCTCGTTCGCCGCATCCGGATAGTCCTCGCTCGCTTCACTCAGATGCTTCAGCGTGACGATATGCACGACGCCAAGCGTACTTCACAATCCGTGAAGTTGTCAAGAGCGAACGGAACGTCGCTGGGAACGTCAGTGCATGTTAGCTTCATCCGGAAGTAGCCGCGAATGGGTTTAGCACAGGAGTGTCGATCGCTGACCGCGACGCCTTTTCCGAAGTGTTCTTACCCAATCCAAGACGCTAGCCCCCAGGATTCCCTGTCTGAACATATTGTAGAAGTCCATCACATACGATGCTTTTTGCAATCAAAACTCGGTGCCATTTCGTCAGTAGCTGGTATAAACGGGCACTCCGGCAGGAAAACTGAGCTGATTACGATTTGCGTAAGATCAACGAAATCAGCAGTTTGGAAATTCCGCATTTAGCTGCTAAGGGACCGACCCGACACTGCGAGTCACAGTTATGGCACAGTCGGTGAAAAACCGTCCGTAAGTTATTGAAAATAGCGGGCGAGCCTGTAAGCCGGATTCTGTCGCTCCAACAAGGTCGAAGCTGACGATCATTCCTCTAGGCCGCAACTCGCGCTGCGGCTCCAGCAGCCTACCCGAGGGTTGCTCTCCTTCGCGGCTTGCGCCGCGCCGGAGGAAGCTAAGCAAGATTGCTCTTGCTTTGCTCGGCGAGCCGGGCCGGCTCTCCCCTCCTATTTGGCCTTGCACCACGCGGGGTTTTCCGTGCCTCGCCTGTTGCCAGACGAGCGGTGGGCTCTTACCCCACCTTTTCACCCTTACCAACAAAAGCGCTTTCGCAAGACGATAAGCAGGTCTCCCTGCCGCCCGTCACAGAAGCTCTCTTTCGCGGCGGTCTGTTCTCTGTGGCACTTTCCGTAACGCTTTCGCGTCCCCTGGCGTTACCAGGCGCGTTGCCCTTTACCCTCCGAGCCAAAGGCCCAAAAGGTTTCTCTGCTGACGCAGAGCGGTGTCCGGACTTTCCTCCCGCCGCCCCTGGTTCACCTTGCGGCGAACCCAGAGCAAGCCAGCGATCATCCAGCTCACCCGCCAAGAATCATTATAACTCGAATCGCCCGACCCTAATCGAGTCCCCTGAGCAAACTCTAGTCCGAACGATGCATGAGCTGGGCATTTTCGGCATGAGTCGCCTACCTTAATTCCGCCGATTCCGAAACAACGCGATAAGGCTGTAAGCACCCTTGCTGCGTCCATCCGGCAGCCTGATTTGCCAGTTCTCCACCTGGTCGACTTTCGCCCTCTCGCCGACCATTCTCAGATTCCTTCGGATCGCTGAGACATTCGCGAGCGCAACGTTATGTCTTGCGTCTCGTTAAGAGTGGACATAGACCCAAACGTGTTCCGGAACCTCTTCTTGAATCGAGGTGCCGGAAAGAATCGGTTGTAGCGAGGCCAGCCGACGAGCGCAACTCCCATCAAGCTCGCGACCACTCCCCAAAAATCCGTCGCGCCATGGTGCCAATCCTACTTCCTAGCGGAGCCCTATCAGTTTTTCGAATTCAGCTTCCGAAAGAATCGGAACGCCCAATTCTTTCGCCTTGTCGTACTTCGATCCTGGATCGGTACCCACGACCACGTAGTCGGTTTTTTTGCTTACTGAACTGACCAATTTCCCGCCATGCTCCTTCACCAATTCGCCGGCTTCTTCGCGCGATCGGTTGGCCAGCCCGCCGGTGAACACAAACGATTTGCCAGCGAGCTTGTCGCTCTTGACTACGCGCTTCACGGCGGTCGGCCGCACGCCGGCTTTCTCGAGCTTCTTGATCAGCTGCCGGTTCGCAGGTTCGGAGAAAAACTGCACGATACTGTTCGCAACCTTCGGCCCCACTTCCGGCACTTCCTCCAATTGTTCCTGCGTCGCCTCGGCCAACTCATCCAGCGAAGAAAAGTGCTCCGCCAGCAACTGTCCCGTGCGTTCGCCGACAAAAAGAATTCCGAGCGCGTAAAACAGGCGCGACAGCGAATTCCTTTTACTGGCCTCGATCTCATCCAGCAAGTTCTGTGCGGACTTTTCCGCCATCCGCTCCAGCTCCGCCACTTCCTCGAGTTTGAGCGAATACAAATCCGCAACGTCCTTGACCATATTTTTGTCGACGAGTTGGTCCACGATCCTTTCACCCAGCCCGTCTATGTTCATGGCGTGTCGGCTGGCATAGTGCAGCAGTGATTCACGCCGCTTGGCAGGGCAAGCGGCGTTCAGACAGCGATAAGCCACTTCGCCTTCTACCCGGTGAATCTTGCTTCCGCATTCCGGGCAATTCTTCGGCATGCGGAAGGCCCGGCGGTCCTTCCCTTCTTTCACGACTTTCAGCACATGCGGAATTACTTCTCCGGCGCGTTCCACCAGCACGGTGTCGCCAATCTGCACGCCCAGGCGTTCGATTTCATCCATGTTGTGCAAGGTCGAGCGGCTCACCGTCACGCCGCCAATTTGCACCGGTTGCAACAGCGTCCAGGGAGTCAGCACTCCGGTTCTGCCCACATTCACCTGAATGTCGTTCACCACCGTGGTTTCCTGCCGCGCCGGATACTTGTACGCAATTGCCCATCTGGGCGACTTCGACGTGAAGCCCAATTCGTCCTGAATCGCCAGCGAATTTACTTTCACCACCACGCCGTCAATTTCATAAGGCAGCTTTTCGCGCTTGGCATCCCACGATTCGCAATATTTAATTACTGGTTCGATGCCGTCGCATAGCTTCCAGTCGGAAGAGGCTCGAAACCGCAACACATTCAATGCTTCGAGCGACTCGGAATGCTTCGGAAATGCAACTTTTCCATCGCGCAACAGGTAGTAGGCAAAAAAATCCAACTTACGCTGCGCCGTGATAGTCGAATCGAGCGTGCGTACCGCACCTGCCGCCGCATTGCGCGCATTGGCAAAAATCTTGCCCCCGCCCTGCTCCTGCTGCCGGTTCATCGCCTCAAACGCTTTACGCGTCATGATGATTTCGCCGCGCACCTCAAAAGTTCCCGGCAGTTTCGCTTTCTTCAGCGTGTCTGCCGCGATGCGCAGCGGTATCGAGCGAATGGTCCGCACGTTCGACGTCACGTCTTCACCGGTAGTCCCGTCACCGCGCGTTACGCCGCGAACCAGCACGCCGTCTTGGTAAATCAGAGAAACACTGAGCCCGTCAAACTTGTGCTCAGCAATGTATTCAATCTCTTCGCGACCGACACCTTCGCGCACGCGCCGATCAAAATCACGCAACGCATCGAAGGAAAATGCATTGTCCAGGCTAAGCATCGGCCGGCTATGCCGGACCGTCTGAAACCCCGCTCGGGGGAGAGCGCCAACCCGCGCCGTCGGCGAATCGGGCGTGACCAGTTCGGGATGCGCCGCTTCTATCTCCTTCAGCTTCGCCAACAACTTGTCATACGCGGCGTCAGAGATCTCCGGATCATCCAGCACGTGATACCGATATTCGTGATACCGCAGTTTCTCGCGCAGCGCTTCGACTTCCCTTTTGATTGATGCCGTGGCCGCTTTCGCCATTTCCGCTCCACGCGACATTCACACAATCGCAATCCGTATTATATAGAATAGGTAGCTTCGCACGGCCCGGCGGGTTCGCGTAGCGGCGGCTGTATGCCGCCGCCGTTGTGGTCAGTCTAGTTTGACAAGGACCTATGCAAGATCTGCGCAACGCACTGCTGATTCATAACCCCAATGCCGGCGGCGGTGGCTCGGAGCGGCGAGCCCAACTCGACGAAGCGCGCAGGATCCTCGGCGCACGCGGCATCCAAGCGGACTTAGCGGAAACCACGGGTCCAGGGGAAGCGACCGAAATCGCGCGCCGTGCCGGAGCCGACGGCCGCCAACTGGTGATCGCTTGCGGCGGTGATGGGACCGTCAACGAAGTCGTAAATGGCCTTGCCGGTTCCGAAAACGGCCACCGCGTACCGCTCGCTCTGCTTCCCGCTGGGACCGCCAATGTCCTCGCCAAAGAGCTCGAGTTGTCCTGGGAAATCCCTAAGGCTGCCGACCAAATCTCCCGAGGCGAAGTTCGCGACATCGCGCTCGGCCTCGCCACCCCGCTCGAACAACCCGAAAAGGCCCGCTACTTCCTCAGCGTGGCTGGCGCCGGACCCGATGGTCGCATCACGTATGCCGTCGATCTTGAACTCAAAGCCCGTATGGGAATTCTTGCTTACTGGTGGCAAGGAGCGCGCGAAGTCTTCAACTACAAATTTCAACACTTTCGCGTCACCAGCGAAGGCCAATCGCGCGAGGTCTCTCTGGTGATCGTCGGTCGCACCAAACACTATGGCGGCCCTTTCAAAATCACCACGCAAGCCGATCTCTACGAAGACCAATTCGAATTCCTTGGCCTCACCACACAAAGCGGATTGCGCTATCTCAGCTACCTACCGACACTCTGGTTCGGCGATTTGCGCAAAGAGGAGGGGGTCTACTTCTGGAAGTCGGATCGCCTGGTCTGCGAACCGCTTGACGCCGAGCCGCCTACTTACGCTCAGGTAGACGGCGAACCGCTAGCGCGTCTGCCCGTCGAGTTTCGCATCGTGCCGCGCGCGCTCCGTCTGCTGGTGCCCGGTCCGGAAAAGTCTCCGGAAGCCACGGACTGAGCCGACGTGGACCCCCTCACTCACGGAGTCGCATCGTTCGCCCTGCAGCGCGCGTTTTTCCCCGGCGCGTCCTGGCGCAGTGTCACCGCAGTCATCGCGGCTGGCGTCGTAGCTGACGCGGACTGGTTCACCGCCACTCTCGGCCCCGCAAGGTATACCGAGTGGCACCGCACTGCGACGCATTCGCTGGTTTTTGTGGCGGTCATTGCGATTGCGGCTTTTCTCCTGGCCAGGTCGACGCAAAAGACCGGTGCCGGAATTTGGTCGGGCTTTTCGTGGCTCGCGATTACGGCGGCAGGTTTGCTGCATCTATTTCTCGACACGCTGCAGGCCGATTCCGTAGCACTGCTCTGGCCCTTTTCTTCTCGCCGGCAGGCTCTCGACGTGCTGCCCTTTCTTGAGCCTTGGCTCCTCACGATCCTAACCGCTGCGATAGTGCTGCCGGAGCTATTCTTGCTCGTGAGCGAAGAAATCGGTTCGCGCAGCAAGAGACCGCGTGGGCGGAACGGCGCTATGGTAGGACTCATCCTGGCGGGGTTGTACATCGGTTCGCGAGTATTGTTTCACGCAAACGCCGTGGCATCGCTCGAAGCACACACGATCGGCGGCGAGGTGCCCCACCGCGCCGCCGCCTTTCCCGATTCCGCTTCACCGTTTTTATGGCATGGTGTGGTCGAGACGCAGTCAGCGTTGAACATGGTCGTCATGCGCAGCATGGGTGGCGAAGTCAGCTACGCTTCCGGTGTCACGACACTGCACAAACCTGAACCCTCACCGATGCTCAATGCGGCGCAAAACTCTGCGGCTGCGGTCTATTTCGTAAGGTTCGCGCGTTTCCCCAAAGCAACGGTGCAAATCGAAACGGAAGGCTATTCCGTGGAAATTCAGGATTTGAAGGATCAGGCCACCGAAGAAAAATCGCACGCCATCTTTGCCGATATTAATCTCGACAAAACCTCTCGGGTGGTTTCATCCGAGTTGCAGTGGCAGAACATTTCACCGGGTTCCCGCTAGCTATATGGCTTCGGTGTGATGGCGATGGCTCAGGATCCAGCGCGAAGCCAGATAGCTCAATAACGCAAAGCCGGCGAGAGCTACGGCAGCGGTTAGTTTGTGACGCTCCAGCATCGGCAGAGCATCCTTCCCATACTTGACAGCAAGATATCCGACACCGAAGTAGCGAACCAAACGCGCCAAGGAAATTGCCGATGTGAAACTCCACAGTGGCACCTCAAACACGCCTGCGGCAAACACAAATACCTTGAACGGCGTCGGGGGAGGCAGCAATGCCGCGATCAGCATCCCGCCGAAACCGTTGCGCTCTACCCAGTGGCGAATCGCAACTGCGCGCGGTCCCGCCTTCTTGTGAAAGAACGCTTCGCCACCCTTTCGCGCGATGAAATATAACAATATGCAGCCCAGCACTGAACCGCAAGCCGCCATCAAAGCGTACAACGGCATGCGCGCCGGATGCTGCAGGCACAACTCAATCAGCAACAAATCGTTGATTACGGGAAACGTCAGCACCGACGAGTCCAGGAAGGAAATGAGAAATAAGCCCGGCGCACCCAGTGTTCCCGCAAACGCCACAATCTTCACTTTCCACGCGCTCAGCTTTCCGCCCAAAACTTTCTCCTCTTCCGGCGTCAGTCACTCCAAACGAAGCGAGGAATCTCGTTTCCCATCGCCTCGCTAAAAGAGTGTTTCTACTGCTTCCACAATCACATCCCACACGCGGTGCAACTCGTCCGGAGAAATCACATACGGCGGCAGGACGTATACAACGTTCCCTAGCGGCCGCAGCAGCACGCCGCGGTCCAGGAAGAACCGATACAGCTTCGGCCGCATTGCTGACAGGTATCCCGCATCCTCTGTTCGCAACTCGATTGCCCCAATCGTCCCGATCTGCCGTGTATCGCCCACCGCAGCGTACTTCCGCAATTGCTGCAAGCGCTCCGCGTGAATCTTCGCGATGCTCCCGATGCGATCGAAGACCGGCTCATCGGCAAAAATCTGCAAACTGGCGTTGGCCGCAGCACAGGCCAGCGCATTCCCGGTATAGGAATGCCCGTGATAAAAAGTGTGCATGCGGTTTTCGCTGTGGAACGCCGCGGCCACGCGTTCGCTGCACAGCGTCGCGCCCATCGGCAAAAATCCGCCGGTAATTCCCTTGGACAGGCACATCAAGTCGGGCGCAACCCCCGCCAGATCGCAGGCAAACATCTTTCCCGTTCGCCCAAACCCCGTCAGCACTTCATCCGCAATCAGCAGCACGTCGTGCTTGGTGCACAACGCACGCACTTTCTGCAAAAACTCCGCGGGATGCACAATCATCCCGCCCGCTGCCTGCAGCAACGGCTCGACAATCACCGCCGCGATTCGATCACCGCATTCTTTCAGCAGGGCTTCTAATTTCCCCACGCACTCGATGTGGCATGATTCCCGCTGCAAGCCAACCGGACACCGATAGCAATACGCCGAGTGCACGCGATGCACGGCATACCGCATGGTTCGAAACGGATCGGTGAACGGTGAATCGTCGCTCACCGACATCGCTCCCGCCGTGTCCCCGTGATACCCGTGTTCCAGTGCGACGATCTCGCACTTCTCCAGCCGGCCCCCGTTGCTAAAATGCTGCACCGCGAGCTTCAGCGCCACTTCCACCGCCGTCGAACCATCATCCGAAAAGAACAGATGGGTCAGCTCTTGCGGCACCCACTTTCGCAGACTAGCAGCTAGCTGTTCTGCGGGCTCATGTGTGAATCCCGCCAGAATCACATGCTCCATCTTGCGAGCCTGCTCGGTAATCGCCGCCGCAATGCGCGGATTCGCATGCCCGTGCAGGTTTACCCACCACGACGACACCGCATCAATAATCTTTCGCCCGCCCCGCGCCTCGAGCCACACGCCCTCCGCGCGCTCAATTTCAATGGGCGCCGGATCCAAAGCTGAATTTGTAAACGGGTGCCAGATGCGTAGAGGAGAAGACATCCTTGGAAACTTACTGGGAAAACGCCGAACGGTCAAAGTGGTTCATGAACACCTGCATCAACGAAGTGCGATGCAGATTCGGCAGCCGCGGCACTTCACCGATCACCCGCACGTGTCCAAACCTTTCTACCGTTTCGCGATTTTCGCGGTTCTGATCGCCGATCAGCACCACTCCGTGCACCGGCAGCTCCGCCGCATGCAGCGCCGCCAGAGTCAGCAGTGTGTGATTGATCGTGCCCAATGTGCTTCGCGCCGCCAGAATCACCGGCAGCTTCAGCTTCACCATCATGTCCAGAATAAATTGCTTTTGATTAATCGGTACCAGCACGCCGCCCGCGCCTTCTACCACCAGCCAATCGTTCGCTAGATGATTCGGCAAATTGATTTTTGCCAAATCAATCTCGACTCCCGCCCAGCGGGCAGCCAAATCCGGCGAAACCGGAGGCACGAACTTATAGACCTCATCAATCGTGCGGTCCGTGCCGATCCCCGCTAGCCGCATCACCGTCGCCCGGTCAGAGCCTTCGAGCGTCCCGGTCTGGATCGGTTTCCAGTACACCGCATCCAGCGCCGCGCACAACAGCGCCGAGAGCGTGGTTTTGCCCACGCCGGTATCTGTCCCGGTAACAAAAAAGTGATGCCTCATGCGCGCCCCGCCGAAGCCCCTGCCGTCGCGAACGCAATCCGCGACGCTTGCCAAGCTTTCAGCGCCGCAAGTACACCGGCCACCTGCTTATTCGTTATGCGCGCCGTCAGCGACAATCTCAGCCGCGCCGTATTTTCAGGAACCGTAGGCGGCCGAATCGCCCGCGCCGCAAATCCATGCTCCTGCAGAAAGGCCGCAGCAGAGAGCGCATCCTCATTGGAGCCAAGGATCACCGGCACGATCTGCGAAGCCGACGCGCTCACGTCCCATCCGTCGTTGCTCAATCCCGCAGTCAATTCCGCCGAACCCGCCAGCAGCGCTTCCCTCTCTGCGTCCATACCTTTCGCCAGCTCGAGCGCGGCGCGAATTTGCTCCGCCATATAGGGCGGCATCGCCGTGCTAAAAATCAAGGTCCGCGCGTGATTGATCAAAAATTCGCGCAGCAGTCGCGATCCGCACACAAACGCGCCCGCGCTGGCCAGTGCTTTGCCGCAAGTATGCACCGTCGCGAATACCCCGCCCGCCAACCGCGCCTCGGCAACAACCCCTGAACCATGCGGCCCATGCACCGCTGTCGCATGGGCCTCATCCACAATCAAATTAGCGCCATACCGCTCCGCAAGTCCCAGGAGCGCCTTCAAATCCGCAACATCGCCGTCCATACTGAACACCGACTCCGTCACCATCAACTTGCGGCAGTTTTCACTTTCATGGGCTCGCAGTGCGCGTTCCAGGACATTCAAATCCCGATGCGGATAGATCTCTTTCCGCGCACCCGACAGCCGAACCCCATCAATCAAGCTGGCGTGGTTCAACTCGTCTGAAAAAACCAGATCATTCTTGCCAACCACTGACGTCAGCAACCCCAGATTCGCCGCATAGCCATTCGCGAAATAAAGCGCCGCTTCCGTCCCAACGAACTCCGCAAACTCTTGTTCCAGCTCATTCCATACGGCATGGTGTCCCGACAGCAGCCGCGATCCTGTCCCTCCCATGCGCACCGCGGCCCCCACTGCCTCCAGGACCGCTTCCTTCAGCCGCGCATCTTCCGCCAATCCCAAATAGTCATTGGAACAAAGATTCACTCCGGCAACTTGCGCAAAGCTCCGCAACTGGTCGCGCACGCGCAACTCCGCCAGGTCACGTTCCAACTCCTTGGTCAGTTTCGTTTGTGCTTCAGACGGCATGCGGCTCCAGCGGCTTCATGCCCAATGTGGCCAGCAGTTCATGATCCTCATCGCGGCCCGGATTCGGCGTCGTCAACAACTTTTCGCCTACAAAAATCGAATTTGCTCCCGCCAGAAAACACAGCGTCACCGCCTCCGGCGAAAGTTGCTTCCGCCCGGCCGCCAATCGCACCCGCGAAGCCGGCATCAGTATCCGAGCCGTGGCAATCGCCCGTACCATTTCCAGCGGATCGAGCGCTGGCATCTTCGCGAGCGGCGTTCCCTCCACCCGCACCAGCATGTTGATTGGCACGCTCTCCGGATGCGGCTGCAAATTCGCCAACTGCTGCAGCAGCCCGATACGGTCCTCTTCCCGCTCGCCCATTCCCAAGATTCCTCCGCAGCACACCGTGATCCCCGCCTTGCGTACCGCCGCCAGCGTCTTCAACCGCTCGTCATATACCCGCGTGGTGATGATGGACCCGTAAAACTCCGGCGACGTATCCAGATTGTGGTTGTAAGCCGAAAGCCCCGCATCCTTGAGCTGCTCCGCCTGCCGTTCGGTCAGCATCCCCAGCGTGCAGCACACTTCCAGCCCCAGCGCCGAAACGCCGCGTACCATCTGCAAAACTTTCTCGAATTCCCTGCCCTCCGGAGCCTGCCGCCACGCCGCTCCCATGCAGAACCGCGTCACTCCGCGTCCGGCCGCCTCGCGCGCCACGCCCACCACGTGCTCGGGATCGAGCAATCCCTCCCGCGCTACGCCCGCATCATAGTGCGCGCTCTGCGGGCAGTACGCGCAATCCTCCGGACAGCCGCCCGTCTTGATCGAAAGCAGCTGGCAGGTCTGCACCCGGTCTTCCGGATGAAACTGCCGGTGCGCCGTCTGCGCGCGAAACACCAGCGAGGGCAGCGCCGTCCGGTAAATCGCCTCCACCTCGTCTCGCCGCCAGTCATACCGCAGCGCGCCTACATTGGTATCTGTCGCCGTAAAAGTCCCTGTCGTCATGTAATCCGGCTCTCCGCGACCTCGCTAGGCATGTTATCAAAGGTTCGCTCGCCCGGTCAGTCCGTCCACGGCCGATTTCCAGCCCCGTGCCTGCCACTCTACACCCGCTCATATCGGATAAAACAGAAGTGAGCCGGGAACAACATCCCCGGCTCATCGAAATCCACTAGCTTTTTTGTCCAGTTTTCTGCGGTCTCAGCCTTCCATCTGCACCTGCAAAAACTCTCCTGGCAACCGCACCATCCGCTCCGACGCCCTCGGCACGAACTCCTCACTGCGCCTCTTGCTGCTCACCGGTTTCGCCGACGGCTGTCCGCCCTTTGCGACCCGCTCCATCTTGATCCCCAGCGCGCGCTCCAGTTGAAACAGCTCGCTCTTTTGCCGCCGGTCAAACAGCGTCGAAGCCACACCCTGCTCGCCTGCGCGTCCCGTCCGCCCCACCCGATGAATAAAATTCTCGGTCACCTCAGGCAGATCGTAATTGATGACATGCGCGATGTCCTGCACGTGAATCCCGCGCGCCGCCACGTCCGTCGCCACCAGCACCTTGTATTGGCCGCGCTGAAATCCCGTCAGCGCCGCAGTCCGCTGCGACTGTGAGCGGTCGCCATGAATCATCGCTGCGTTAATTCCCTGCCGCGACAAACTCTTGGCAATCCGTTCCGTCCCGCGCTTGGTCCGGCAAAACACCAGGCAGCGCCCATTCTCTTTGGTGAGCAAACCATACAGCGTTTCCGCTTTGTCGTTGTCGGTCACTTCAAACGCTTGCAGCCGCACATTCTCCGACGGTTTCAACGTCGAACCGAACGACAAGCGCACCGCATTCCGAGTGTAGTCGCGCACCAACTGCGTCATGGCACCTTCCATCGTCGCGGAAAAGCAAAGCGTCTGCCGTTCCTTTGGCAATACCGAGGCAATGCGCCGGATGGCCGGTAGAAATCCCATGTCCAGCATGCGGTCCGCTTCGTCCAGCACCAGCGTCGCCACCCCGCCCAGCGAAATCAGCCGACGGTCGAGATAATCTTCCAGCCGTCCCGGCGTCGCCACCACCAGCTGTGCACCTTTGCGAATCGCATCCAGTTGCCGGCCTTCCGGCAATCCGCCCACCACCAAGCCAGCCGGTGCGGTCTGCTTTTCCTTCAGTGCATTGAATTGCGCGACCACTTGCATGGCCAGTTCGCGTGTCGGCACCAGCACCAGCGCGGAGATCCCGCGGGTGCGTTGCGCCGCCAGCTTTTCCATCACCGGAATCAGAAACGCCAACGTCTTGCCGGTTCCTGTCTGCGCCGTGGCGATCAGGTCTTTACCCGCCAGGGCTTGAGGAATCGCTTCGGCTTGCACCGGCGTAGGCACCAGGAATCGTGCCGCTTTCAGCCGCTCCTTAAAGGAATGGCTAACCGAAAATTCAGAAAAACTACCTTCAGAAATACTTGTCATTTTGCTTTCTTGCCGGGTGCGGTTGCCGCTGCACACACACTTCGCTGCGCACGACAATCCGCATTGCCGGACCTATTTTTATTTACGCTGAAAACGTACGGAGAATTCGAAGGGCGGGTATTCTCAGATCAGGTCTGTAAACCAGAGGGACCGCACAACACAACCGCTGCATTAAGCGCAACGTCAGTATAGCACACGTCGCCAACCGCTGCTCTCCTAGCAAATGATGGCCGTGTGACCAAAACGTTCGTCCATGGTGGTCGCTCAACTGTGAAATAACTTGCCTATTGGATGACCTCGCCGTAACCAGCCCCCTCTATTTGCGCAGGACAAGACACGTTGAGCTGGGCGACGGCGAGAATCGCACCGTTCGCGTTCTTCTCGTAAACGCCGAGCGTTGATGCGCCCTTCCGCGGTTAGCCTGTACCCAAGCCATAGCACCCCCATTTGAAAAAGGGCCGCTGGAATGTTATAAATCAGGCCTTCGCCACGCCCTGAATTTTGCTTATACCGAGCAAACCGCGGGGTTCCAGTGCTTGTACCCGCAAGCTCTGGATTAAGGGTGTCTGCCGGGAAGGGGTTCCTGGCGCGCCGTCGCGTGGCATGGTTGCTTTTCCGTCAGGACAAGGAGCCACCTTCCAGCCCGTCAAGCGCGGCATCCCGGATGCCTGTGTAGCGGCAAGGTGGCGCAGATGTATTACCGGTGAACGCCTCGGCGTTTGCCACAAGTAAGTGTGCGGATTTTCAGCAGTGCGGTGCACCACACGCCTGCAAGCTTTGACTAACGACAGCGATTCGGAGGAAGCCTTACATGCGAACCTGGCTACACAATGCCTGGTCCCAATGCAGTTCTGCAATCTTCAATGGATTCGGCAAGCTCTCCGCCATCAGCGCGGCAGCTCTGGTCGCCACATCCGGCGCACTCGCCGCTAAGCCCGCAAGCGAAGCGGGCGGCGAAGCCGGCCTCAAGCTCCCCGATCTTTCCTCCGTCCATTTCATCGGCGGCATCGACGTCCACAAGCTTCTCCTCTGGGGCATCTTGATCTGCATTTTCGGCCTGCTCTTCGGCCTTACTATTTACAACCGCCTCAAGAATCTTCCCGTCCACCGCTCCATGCGCGAAATCTCCGAGCTCATCTACGAAACCTGCAAGACCTATCTATTCACCCAGGGCAAATTCCTCATGCTGCTCTGGGTCTTCATTGCCGTGGTCATCGTGCTTTACTTCGGCTGGCTCTCGCCCGTTCCCGGCAAGTCCGTCGCGCTCACACTGCCCATCATTCTTCTCTTCAGTATCGTCGGCATCGCTGGCAGCTACGGAGTCGCCTGGTTCGGCATCCGCGTCAACACCTTCGCCAACTCTCGCACCGCCTTCGCCGGACTCCGCGGCAAGCCCTATCCCATCTATCACACGCCGCTCGAAGCCGGTATGAGCATCGGCATGATGCTCATCTCCGTCGAGCTGCTCATGATGCTCTTCATTCTTCTTTTCATTCCAGGCGACTACGCCGGCCCCTGCTTCATCGGATTCGCCATCGGCGAATCCCTCGGTGCCGCAGCGCTTCGCATCGCCGGCGGCATCTTCACCAAGATCGCCGACATCGGCTCCGACCTGATGAAGATCGTCTTCAAGATTAAGGAAGACGACGCGCGCAACCCCGGCGTAATTGCCGATTGCACCGGCGACAACGCCGGCGACTCGGTCGGCCCCAGTGCCGACGGTTTTGAAACCTACGGAGTCACCGGCGTTGCGCTCATCACCTTCATCCTCCTCGCCGTGCACGATTCCACAGTTCAGGTCCAGCTTCTCGTCTGGATCTTCGTCATGCGCATCGTCATGCTCATCGCCAGCGCCGCCGCCTACTTCATCAACGGCGCCATTGCCAAAGCCAAGTACGGCAACGCCGATGAAATGAATTACGAGGCGCCGCTCACTTCGCTCGTCTGGATTACCTCCATCGTCTCCATCGCCCTGACCTATCTGATCTCTTCCATGATTATTCCCACCCTCGGCGGCGACGCCACACAGTGGTGGAAGCTCGCGACCATCATTTCCTGCGGCACGCTCGCCGGCGCCGTCATTCCCGAACTCGTCAAAGTTTTCACTTCCACCGAGTCGCGCCACGTGAAAGAGGTTGTCACTTCCGCACAAGAAGGCGGGGCTTCGCTCGGCATTCTTTCCGGCTTCGTCGCCGGAAATTTTTCGGCCTACTACCTCGGCATGGCCATGGTCATCCTGATGTCGGTCGGCTACTTGATTACTGGAATCAACAATTCCTCTGGGGTGGGCTTGGGCACCCTCATGGTCGCCGCTCCCGTGTTCGCCTTCGGCCTCGTGGCCTTTGGCTTCCTCGGCATGGGCCCAGTCACCATCGCCGTAGACTCTTACGGGCCGGTCACCGACAACGCACAGTCCGTCTACGAACTCTCGCTCATTGAAAACGTGCCCAACATCAAGGCCGAGCTGAAAAAAGACTTCAACATCGACGTCAACTTTGAAAAGGCCAAGGAAATGCTGGAAGCCAACGACGGCGCCGGCAACACCTTTAAAGCCACCGCGAAGCCCGTGCTCATCGGTACCGCGGTCGTCGGCGCTACAACCATGATCTTCTCCATCATCATGGCGCTCACCAACGGCCTCACCGCCAATGTGGACAAACTCTCGCTTCTCCACGCTCCTTTCGTGCTCGGCCTCATCACCGGCGGCGCCATGATCTACTGGTTCACCGGCGCATCCACGCAAGCCGTCACCACTGGCGCCTATCGCGCGGTCGAATTCATCAAGGCCAACATCAAGCTCGAGGGTGTCGAAAAAGCTTCCGTCACCGACAGCAAAAAAGTGGTCGAGATCTGCACCAAGTACGCGCAAAAGGGCATGATCAACATCTTCATCGCCGTCTTTTTCGCCACGCTAGCCTTTGCGTTCCTCGAACCTTTCTTCTTCATCGGCTATCTGATCTCCATCGCCATCTTCGGCCTCTATCAAGCCATCTTCATGGCCAACGCCGGCGGCGCCTGGGACAACGCCAAGAAAATCGTCGAAGTCGAGCTCAAGCAAAAAGGCACTCCGCTCCATGACGCCACCGTCGTTGGCGACACGGTCGGTGATCCTTTCAAGGACACTTCCTCCGTCGCTTTGAACCCGGTCATCAAGTTCACCACGCTCTTCGGCTTGCTGGCCGTCGAGCTTGCCGTGAAACTCACCTCGAGCCAGGGCAACACCAGTGTGACTCACGTCCTGGCTGCACTCTTTTTCATCGTTTCGTTCACCTTCGTCTACCGCTCTTTCTACGCCATGCGCATCCGCTCGGATGCCCACTAACTGGCGGCCAACCTGAATTAAAAAGGCGCGAGGCTTTCTGGGCCTCGCGTCTTTTTGTCTCCGTGGGTTTTCTCAACATGCGCAGCGACCAGTGAAGCTCGCTCATCAACGCAGCCTCCTGCGCTCTCCCTGCGCATCCTCTTCCCTTCTTCTGTGAGAATCGTTTTCTTTGTGGGCGCTCGCAATGTAGAATTCGTCGTCCGTTTTGCGAGGCCACGATGAACAAGGTCCTGATTTTCGCCGCTGCTTTTTCCGCGGTGTTGTTCGCAGCAGTCTGCAACGCGCAAGTCGACCCCAAGTGGGAAATCCACGACCGCAACCGCCCCGTTCCGACTGTCGTCACGCCGGGAACCGCCAGCACACAGGACGCGCCCGGTAAGCCGCCCTCCGACGCCATCGTTCTCTTCGACGGAAAAGATCCCTCGCACTGGGTGCATAAAGACGGCAGCCCTTTGAAATGGACGGTCGCCGACGGCTACATGGAAGTCGCGCCCAAGACCGGCGAAATTCACACCAAGGAATCGTTTGGCGATTGCCAGCTCCACGTGGAATTCCGTGAACCATCCCCACCTAAGGGCGAAGATCAGGATCGCGGCAATAGCGGCGTCTTCCTGATGGGTCTCTACGAAATTCAGGTGCTCGATTCCTACAACAGCAAAACCTACGCTGACGGACAAGCGGGCGCCGTATACGGCCAGTATCCGCCGCTGGTCAACGCTTCCCGCGCGCCAGGCGAATGGCAAACCTACGACATCATCTGGCACGGCCCGCGTTTCGATGCCTCAGGAAAATTGACGCGCGCCGCGCACGTGACTGTGGTCCATAACGGTGTCCTGGTTCAGGACAACGTTGAACTCACCGGCCCCACCGGCCATCACGTCCGCCCGCCCTATACCGCCGGCCCCGACAAACTTCCGATCGCACTGCAGGACCACAACCATCCGGTCCGCTACCGCAACATCTGGATCCGCAACTTGTAGGGACTTTAACTCCGCGCCGTGAGTGCAGTTATAGAACTGGACTCGCGCCTGCTCCGGGGTAGAACTTACGGCTTCCATCGCGTCTCCACGCAGGCGCGTCAGCTACGGATGAGGCCGGTGAATTTGCGCGGGTTATTGTCAAATCCGGGAAACACCGTCGCGAGGTCGCGCAACCCGATATGCTTCTGCAGAATTTCGCCCAGCACCAAACGAAAATCCGTCGTCAACGCCAGGTCGCGCCCGTCATTAAGCTGACCTTCGTTTAAACCTGGCCAGCGGCCATAGACCCTGCCGCCCTTTACCGCGCCGCCCATCACAAACATGCAATTCGCGTGGCCATGGTCCGTGCCGCGGTTGCCGTTTTCCTTGGCAGTGCGGCCAAACTCGCTCATGGTCACGAACACGATGTTTTCCATGCGGTCGCCCATGTCCTGGCGAAACGCGGCCATTCCCTGGCCCAGGTCTCTCAGCAAATTGGATAGCTGGCCCTGCACGCCGCCTTCGTTGACGTGATTGTCCCAACCGCCGCAATCCACAAATAAAACTTCCGCGCCGATATTTGCTTTCAGCAGCTGACCGATCTGCACTAGGCTTTGACCCAGCCGGCTGTTGCCGTAGATGGCGCCGTTTTCCGCTTTGTATTTCGCCGGATCCGCTTTGCGCAGCATTTCGATCGCTTCAAACGTTTCCGCGCCGGTGCCGCGCAAGGCGTGATCCACGGTTTGCGCGTACATGGCCTCAAATCCGCCTTCGGCGGCCTGTCCCGCGCCCGGTGTTCGCGCCATCACCTTGAACTGTTTCAGGTCCGGCAGCGCAATCGCAGGAGCGGACCCGCGCAGCATCCGCGGCAAATTCGGCCCCATCGCGACCGCGCGAAACGGCGAGGCATTTTCTTCGGGAACGCTGGCCATTGTACGATTCAGCCAGCCATCATCGGTAGACTTGATTCCGGGCGTGCCCGACTCCATAAAATCCTGCGCATCAAAATGCGAACGCGTCGGATCCGGCGAACCCGCAGCGTGCACAATCGCCAGCTCGTTCTTGTGAAACAGCGGCTCCAGCTCGGCCAGGCTCGGATGCAATCCGAAAAATCCGTCGAGATCGATCGCAGCATCTGTGCCACCGCGCCGCGGCTCCGGAATCGCGATCGTCGGCCGCATGCGGTAATAGTTCGGCTCGCCGAATGGAATGACGATGTTCAATCCATCGGCTGCTCCGCGCTGAAACAAAACCACCAGCTGTTTTTTCGCGGAGCCAGGCGTCGCCGCAATGGCGCGCTGCAAGAATGCCGGCATGGTGCTGAGCCCAACCATAGCAATGCCGCCCCGCTTCAAAAAGTACCGGCGGGAAAACGGAATAGGACGCGAGCCCTGACAACAACGGTTATTCATGGTGCGCCTCGAAGAATGCGGTTACCGAGAACCAAGGGGTTAAGCGAGGACCGGAACCATGGTTCCGCTTTTGTGGCGAGATGATCCATCTGGAAACTCCCCGCTTCGCCGATACGTCCTTTAAAGTTAGAGAGATAGCTGCCACCAGAACTATAGTTCCAGTTTGCTGGCGAGCGCCCGGGCGGCACAGCATGGCTATTTCCTCTGAAATTCCGGCGCACCAAGCACCAATCCTGTAATCACGCCTAAGTCCGCTGGCTTCGCGGGATCGTCGAGCCGCGCCTCCCTCACTTGCGGATCGTCCAATTGTCTTTGCAACGTTTCCATCGTAGCGGCTCCGGCCTGGCCACCCAGAAAGAGCTGCACCGCTCGGTCGAGGATCTGTTTCGCATCCGTCGAAGAAGACGGACCGAGCAGCGCGGCAGCGTCGGTGCGCGACCCGCGCACCTTGTTCCCGGCCAGCGCCAAAGAGAAATTCAGGCGATTCAGGAGCGCACCGGCGTTCACCCAGGCCTCCGCCTTATCGGAGTATCCGGTAGGCGGCTGGCATTGATACAACGGCTCGCCGATGCGTCCGACCCACTGCACCAGGGGCATGGTGGTATCGACGTCGGTGCCGAGCGCGCGCACCGCGGAAGCGACAAGCTCTAAAGGCGTTTTGATCTTCGCGCGAAACGCATCACGGCTCCAGAATTCCGGTGAATAGATCATCGTTCGCAGAACCGCGCGGATATCGCCATCGCTCGACTTGAAGGTCCCGGCCATTCGTGCGACCAGCGCCGGCGGCGGATTATCGGAAACAAAGCGCCTCGCCAGCTTGGTCGAAATAAATTTCGCCGTGCTCGGATGCTTCGCCAGCAACTCAATCACCTGCTCGCCGTCTTTCATTCCTCCGGCGTGAATCTTTTTGCCCAGCACCAGCTTTTGATCGGGATCGTGAATTCGCTCATCGAATTTGAACTGCGGATTTTCCCGAGGCTTTTCAATTGTCCAGCCGGTGAAAGCCCGTGCCACTTCGGTCACATCCTTTTGCGTGTAGCCGCCATCCACGCCGAGCGTATGCAGCTCCATCAATTCGCGGCCGTAATTTTCATTCAGCCCGCGCCCTGGCCTCTTGTTGCCGGCAGTCTGAGTTTGCGGCATGGGCCGCGGCGAGCGGCCGGACCCGGCGCGGCGCTGCTGACGCATGGCCCGTTCCTGCGCCAGACGTTGCGCAGCTCTCGGGTCGGCACTCAGGAAATTGTCCAGGTAAAACAACATCGCCGGGCTTTTAGCGGTCGCCGTCACCAGGTCTTTGAATTTCCCAAGCGCGTGCGGCTGAATCACGTCTCGTTCGTAGGACGTGAGGAAGTAGCGATCCTCGCCTTTGCCGGCAAAGATATTGAAATGGTTGAACCAGAAATCGCCCATCACTTGCTGCAACTGGCGTTGGCTGTAAATCGCGCGCGTCATCTTCGCCATAGCCAGCTCCTCGACAACACGAGCGGGCCGCTTGCTGTCGTCGGCAATGGGGCGAGGAACAGCGTTGGGATCCAAACTCAATGCGCCGCGCTGAGCCTTGCCGGCGGTCGCGGGATTGCCAGAGGGCAGCTTCATGGGCGACGGAACGTCATCATTGGCGGCTCCGTCGTTGCGCATCTGGTGAGGCGTCTCTATGGCGGCGGGCTCGTTGGGTGCGTTGGATGTGCTCGACGAGGAGTCTGGTGCAGCCGCGGCGTCGGCGCGCGATTGCCCTGCGGAGGCTTGCTTGGCAGCCTGTTTAGCCGCTTGCTTGGGCTGCGGATAGTCCGCCATCAGCGTGGCGGAGCTCATGCGCAGCGTCGGAAGGTTCTCGAGGCGTGCCTCTAACGCCTTGTCGTCAATCGAACTAGGATTGAGCTGCTGTTCGATCCATTTCGCCAAGCCCATTTGCTTGACCCGTTCAGCATCGCCTGGGCGCGGCCCAAGGGCGAGACGATTCAGTGCGTGCAGAATCGCCTCGTCCGCGCTGAGCTCCGTCACCGGCAGCCCCTTCAGCGCGGGATCCTGCTTTGCCTTTTTGTCTTTGGCCGCAAGCGGCAGGGAAAGCGGAACGGTCCCATCAAGGCACGGTGAAAGCAGCAAGGAGAGCGCCAGCGCGCAGGAACATACCCCGTGGGCGGAAAAACGTATGCTCACCAGAGGTACCGAATCGCTGCGAGATATTTTCATAGCAGCCGTGAGGCGCGAAAGCCGAAGCAGGAGGAGCATGCTTCGGCGCCGTCCCAAGAATAACCCGTGAGGCACGAGGAAGTTGCGCGCCCCGGAGCACAATTGTCCTGGAAGACAAAGGTGGCGGCAACGGGTGGTTGGCCTTACGGGCCATGGCCAAAGGCCACTACTGCGAAGAGCTTCGCGAAACGCCGCCGAGCCAATTGGTCCGGCTAGTTGGTGATGTCAAAATCTGCCATGCGCGCCAACGCTTGGCGGCCGCCTGAATCCGCAGCCATCAAAATGACGCGATAGCTTCCGGGCGCGAGGTCTTTTACCATCACCAGCATGCCAATCGGTATAACCGGGCTGCCCTTCTGCAGGAAGTCGTCGGCAGGAACCGTTCCCGTAAAGAAGACTTCTTTGTTGGTGGCGCGTTCCTGGATCTTGTAACCGAGAACCACCCGCGGCGGTTTTTCCTCGGTCAGCAATGAATCGTAGATCTCCGAATACAGGACCACCTTGTCGGACTTCTTAAAACGATTCACGGCCATGGGCACGATTTGCATGCCCTTGACGACCAGCGGTGTGCGGTCTTCGAGCAGCACCGAGTCAAGGTCGGCGTTGACCGCGAGGTCCTCCACGCGCTGTACATTGTTAGTCATGGCGATTCCACCGAGAGCGAGTTGCTTCCCGTCGTAGTCATCTATCTTCAACGGCCAACTGGACTTGCCGTACGAATCGCTGCCAGCGCTGAGCACTACGGTCATTTTGTAGTTGCCGGGTACCGCATCAAACTGATTTTCGTAGTGGAAGGGCGTCTTGGTGAACTCCTTCCAGTCGTCTTTTTCCAGATCGAGTTTGACCTGATCGCTGAATTTCGCGCCTACCGTTCCGTCTTCGCGATACGCGATGCCGAGAACATTCAGATTGGAGTGATACTTCCCTTTGTCCTTTTCAAACTTGAACATGTCCTGGGGAATTTCCATGGCCAGGTTGACGCGCGCAACACCCGGACCGGTGTAGTAGTAGGGGGATTGGAAGGAAGGTTGAATTCCACCGCCGCGAGTTTCCTGCGCGTGCAATTCCAACTGCTTTTCCACCGGTGTGCCGTCCAGAATGCTGGGATTGCGAGCGTTACAATAACCGCTGCGCGCGCGCACGTTCATGCCGCCGCGATTCATTTTTACTTTGAGTGCATGACAACTGCCTTCCGCGGATTCGTTGGGCACGTAGCCGAGCAGATAAATTCATTCTGCTCGCTGGCGATGCGCTGCAAGCCGCCGAACAAATCATTGGTGTTGAAAATAGTGAAGCCGCCGGTGCCTTCGGCCAGCGTGGCAAGCACTTGTTGGTTTGTGGAAGCCGACGCAGGAAATTGCGGCACGATGGAGCGCGGCTGGTTCAGCGGGTTGTTTGGATTGTTGAAGGTGTTGCTCGGAAAACCGCCGCGGTTGCCGGTTGCTCCGGTGCCGCGTCCGGTCGTGCCAGTCCCGCCCGTGGTGCCGGTTCCGCCGCGACCTCCAGCTCCGCCGGCGCCTCCGGTTCCTCCAGCGCCAGTGCCGCCGCGACCACCGCCCGCGCCGGTGCCGCCAGCGCCACCAGTGCCGCCGCGGCCACCGCCTGCTCCGGTACCACCGGCACCGCCCCCAGCGCCTCCGCCCGCGCCACCACCGCCGGGACGCTGCGGTTCACCGAAGGACGCCAGCACCAGACGAGGGCGAATGGTGCGTGGTGGCTTTTTGCCGAGCGAGCGAAGCGAAACCGCTTTCGCGCGCGAACCGTCGGGTAAACGAAGAGAGGAAGACTTGCCGCCCAAGTTGGGCGCCTGCAACCCGCGCACGTCGAGGGCGTACACCGCAACGTTGGATTTGTTGCAGGCGTCAATCGTGGCAGTGAGTTCAGACTGGCGTTCCGGAGTAAGTTGGAATCCGGAAGAAAAGAGCACCAGAGCCTTGCGTCCGGGCACGGAGCGCAGGTTTTTTGCCAGCGTGCGAACGGCAAGCAGCATCGAGCGTGCACCATAGTCTGTTTCCATGCTGGACAGGCGGGCCATGCCCGGCACGTTAATGGTCGACGCGCCTGGCCCGCCAGGGTCGGTGTTCGAGGCGACGTAAGCGGACTTCACACCCTTGGCGGCGGCCTGCAGCAGTTCGGCATTGGCGGTGAAGTTTTGCTTCACCTGCAATGCGCCGCCGAATTCCACTACGGCCATCAGGCGATCAGGCGCAGCGTTGGCGTCAATAAATTTCGCGGCGGCGGCACGGGCGGAAATCTGGTCCGGCAGGGCCATGGACGAATTGTCGAAAAACAGCACCAGGTAGCGTTTCTGATTGTTTGAAGGACCCGCGGCATTCGCACCCGTGGAAAAACTGGTGATGGGCTGCTCTTTATTGTCTTCGTAGACCTTGAAGTCGTTCTGCGTCAAATCATGGATGTAGTTCCCTTTTTTGTCGGTCACTACGGTGTCCACCAGAACCAGGCGTGCTTCTTTCTTGATGGTTTGGGAGACCGCGACCGGCTGCTGCGCCGCTAGATCGGCGGCAGGCTTCGGTGTTCCGGCCGGCTCAGCAGGAGCCTGTGCGGTTGGGGGCTCCTGCGCCAGGCAGCTCGAGGCGCTAACCCATGAAACTCCGACCAGCAGTAGAGCAAGCCGGTATCCCGCGGCGTTGCGAATCATCCTGTTCATGACTTCCTCCGTCAGAAGGACGCTGCCGATGAGAATTCCGCGGCTAGTACGGAATGACCACGGCGCCATTGCGCGCCGCCATCAGCTCTCCTTCTTTGTCGCGCACTACCAACCGAACCAGATAGTTGCCGGGCTTCACATCGAAGCTGGACTTGACCGTGATGCCGGAGCGATCCAGACGCTCTAACGTTGCGTCACGCAGCTTCATTTCCAGGATTTTTTCGCCGCCGGCTACGTAGTTTCCGTTTTCGTCGAAAATGACCGTCGCCAGCGTGATGTCGTCGTGATTGCGGTCTTGGACCCGGCGGAATTTCAGCCCCTTCAAATCAACCCGAGCCAACACGGACAGGCGAGCCGCCATGGCGTCGCGGCGGAAAAACTGCGTTTGCAGCTCCACCGCCAGGTCACGGATCTCCTCCTGAGAAAAGATGGCTTCCTGAATTTCTTCCTTGGCGACTTCTTCCGGATTTTTCAGGGTTCGCGGAGCATAGTAGCCCCGGCGGGCTTGCACATTGAACTTCTGTTTGCCGGCCAGGCTGACTTTCAGAGTGTGGAAGTTGCCATTGAGCTTGAGGTTCTGCGGAGAAAAGCCCAGGACATAAGAAACCGCGGGGGCGGCGATGGCTTCCCGCAAAGCGACATCGAGATCGTTGCGGTTGTGATAGTAGGTACCGCCGGTGCCGGCTGCGAAATCGGCCAGAATTTCGCTCTGCGCCGATTGCGTCGCGACCCGGTAAGAGGACTTGAAACCCGCGGTCCTAGGCGAATCCGCCGGTGGATCGGCGATGTCACCCAGGACGTCGGGTGTATACAACCCGCGTGCATCCAGCGTATCAATCACCACGCCGGCGCGCGTCGAACGATCGATCACGTCGCTGCGCTCGGCGAGCAGGTTGGAAATAATGAATCCGGGTGAGACAAACACCATCTTGCGCTGGCCCGGCATTCCACTGAGCCGCCGCAACGCGTCCGACAAATGTTGATAAGCGTATGTGGAAGAATTGTCCCCATTGGCTAGAGCGCGAGCCGACGACGCGTGGGCCATGGTCAGCGCTGCCGCGCGCTGTGTTTCGTCCCCGTTAAAAGCGCACTGCACTGCGTCTTCGGTGGCGACGGCCAGCGCCTGATCGTCATGGCGATTCTCGATGAGGTCGGCCTGATAGTAGGTGACCTCCGGACAATCATGAAAGTTGCTGCCAGCCACCGGGCGCGGCGTTATCTGGATGAGGGTGCGTTTCAAGAGCTCGCGGTCGGCGGTAAATTCCTGCGTGAGTTGCCCCGAGGACGTGAAAATCCCAACGCGATCCGACGGTGCCATGGCATCGAGGATTTTGGTGCCGGCGGCTCGTGCGGTTACCGCATCGGACATCTCCAGGTGGATATCGTCGAAAAAGAGGGAGACAAACCGCTGCGGCAGATTGGGCGCGAGCTGATCTTTGGCATCCGCATCGGCGGCGTCGTGGTCGGTTACCGAGACGACCGGAACCGCGTGGCTCAAAGGCGTTTCCACATTGAAACTCGTGATCGCTTGGGCCTTGCGATTGTCAAAAAGCTGAAAGTCTTCCTTTTTGAGGTTCTCGACAACTTTGCCGTGTTCATCACGCACTACTACGCGCACCAGCACCAAGTTGACGCGCACTTTGAATGTAGTGGCGGAATCGCGGGTGACCACTTCCTGCGAGGCGGGCGCGTTGCTTTGTACAACGCTAGCCGGGGCCGGCGAGGGTTGTGCGACGGCGGGTTTCCCAGCGCCATCGGGAGCGGGTGGGTCTTGCGCGAAAGCGGGCACCGCCGAAGCGAAGGCCACCGCAAGAGCCAGCGAAAGCCGGAACATGAATGGCGATAAAACGCGGAAATGAGGCTGGTGGCGCATGTCTAAGGCAAAGCTCCAACCGCCGAACCGCCTCGACCCGGTCAGCACTAAGTTCTGCTGGGCAGCCTGAAGGAAATGCTACTACGGGGACTATACGCCGTGCGTAAAATCGCTGTCAATTCGAGCAGGATCACGAAGCCTGGCCATTGCGAACGGCCTGCATTTCGGCATTCCAAGCGGCCCCGAGAAAGATGATGATCGCGGAAATTTGCATCCAGATGAGCAAGCCGATAACGGCCGCCAGGCCCCCGTAGACGACGCTGTAAGGGACACGGCGAACGTAAAAACCGAACAGCACGTCGGCAAGCCACCAGAGCAACGTGGCGACAACCGCGCCGGGAACAACATTGCGGAGGCTGGTTTCCTGCGGACGGGCTACTCGATAGATCATGATCAGCGCGGCGAGCGACAGCAGAAACGCGGCCACCGGAAAAAACAATGGCCACAAGCCATGAAAAGGATGAGCTCCGCCCAGTTCGCGCGCCACCCAATGCCGCAGCGGGCGGCCGAAAACACCCAACACCGCTGCAACGAGTAGCGGTGCGATGGTGGCCACGAGCAGGAGCAGGCCACGGAATTGACGGTGCCAAAAGCCCGGCTTCTCCGTGTCATGGTAAATGATGTGAACCCCTTCCATGATGAGCTTCATCACTTGAGAGCCGGCGATCAGTGTGCCAGCCCAGCCGACAATGGCCCACTTCCAGGCCTGCGGCGCCCGCTTGATCAGAAATTCGGAGACGATTTGGCGGCTGCCGGGCGGCAGATATTTTGTGAAGTCGGTGACCAGATCGAGCATATTGGTCTGGCTGCCCCAGCGACTGGTGGCCATGGCGACGATCAGCAGCAGCGTAGGGAAAAATGCCAGGAAAAGGTTGTAGGCGATGGCCTGGGAAATCATGCTGCACGGAGGGAATACCCGCAAAAACACCCGTGCGCTTAGCTTGGCAAGAGATTTGGCCCTAATCATCGAGCATCAGTATAAACGCGGTAGCGCTTGGCGCGGAACCGCGACTGTAGACTAAGTCGAGCAATCCGACTGAAGTTAGGGATAATGGCCATGCCCGCCCGTGAACAAGCTGAAACGCATTCATCGCGGAAGCTTCCCTCACCTGCGTAGTCTTGCCGCAGTTGCTGTTCTCTTTGCCGTCCCGTTCGCGACGCCATTGCTGTTTGCGCAAGTTGCTGAACGCCGGCCCCAACCTGCAGCGCCTACGTTAGCCGCCCTCATTTCCGCATTGCGGGCAAAGTCAGAATCCCTCAAATCTTCGCCGGGAACGCGCGGCGAGTACGAATCGTTCCTCTCCGCACACAAGCAGGCGCCGGGAACTGTCTCTTACTCGGACTTCATTCTGCTACATCTCATCTTTGAAGCCGCCCGGGACGCGGGATTCTGGAACCTGCGCTGGAGCATAACGGATCAGCCGCCAAATTCCGATCGCATCTGGGCGCAATGGAAAGAAGTCAGAAAACCTTCATTTGCGGAGAAGACAGCGACCGGCGAGTGCGACGAACTTTCTGCACTTTTCGCATTTCTCGCAATGCGCGCCGGCGTCAAAGGAGTTGGGCTTTTTTGGCCATACCCGAATCATACGGTTGCCGTCTGGTCCGTTCACCCCGCAAATGGGCCGACCATCCGCGTCGTCGTCCCGACGTCACAAATTTTCCTCAACGAGAACGATACTTTCGACACACGCGGTTTTGACCCCGGGCATCAGAAAACTATCTACGACTATGCCCGCCGGGACGTTCCGGACTCTTTGGAACTCCCCAAGCCATTGTTCGATTTTTTCTTGGCGCAGCTGGACAAGTACGGTGGCCTGTTAACCAAGACTCTGCAACAACTGCGCAATCTTCGGGAAGCCGTTATTCAAAAATCACTGACGCCTGCCGAAGCCGCACACGAAGCCCTTCGCCGCACCGCCGCGTACTCCACTACGCCGGACGATCGTGCTGCTTTTCGTCGTTTCGCAGACGATCTGAACGCGTCAGTGAACGAGTGCCGGAGCGCCTAGAATTTCCCACCGGTAAGTAAGAAGCCAGGTCACCTATCCCAATCCGGTCGCAGGGTCAGCCAATAACCGGGTTCTGCTAAACTGTCCTCGATGCGCATCCTTCTTTTGAACCTTTCACCGCCAGCCGCTCAAAGCGCCAACGCAGCTCTCGCGGGCCAGGGCTTTGAAGTCCTGGAAGAGCGTTCGCTGGACGTCGAACAAATCGAATTTCTGCATGCCGAAGTTTTGGTAACCGAAGCCAGCCCAGCCGACCTTTCCTGCTGCGGGTTGATTGTGCAACTGAAGGCTCGCGAAGCCACCAAGGCCATTCGCATCTTGATGCTGGTGCAGGGTGGAGCGCTCGAACGTGCCCGCGCACTCGATTTGGGTGCCGATGATGTAATCTCCGCGCCGTTTGATGCGGCGGAATTCGCGGCACGCATACGGGCGGAGTTCCGCGATCGCGAACCGGCCGAAGCACTACGCGCCAAGTTGAAAGAAGCCGAGCAGAGCAAGCATCTCGCCGAGATGGCCGTCGAAACGCTGAGCGGCGGCGTGGTCACGCGGAAACGTGCCTGGGTACTGCCAGCCATACTCGCGCTCTGCGTGCTGACGGTCGCAGCGACCTTCATCACATCGTTTTCCTATCAGAAGACGCGCAAAGACACCCTACAGCTTAAGAGCGAAGTGGCCCGCTTGAGTTCTGGCGTCATTCAGCAGAGCGACTTGCTGCGCCGCGCCGAACAAGCGCGCTTGGCGCTCAACGCCGCGCCGAATGCGGCGGCACGAGCGTCCCTGCAAGCGCAATCCGACGAACTGAAAAAGAAAATGGCGGCCAGCGGCGGCACCGGCGATGCCGACTTGCGCCGCCAGCTCGCGGAAACGCAAGATCGCCTCAATCGGATCGAGAGCGACGGCAAAATCGCCGAAACGATTGTGAAGACCTACGGCTCGAGCGTGTGTCTGCTGCATGTGGTTGTCGAATTTCTCGATCGCGGCACGGGCAAACCGCTGCTCATCGCCGTGGATCAACTCGGCAAGCCTTTGCTCGACGATAAGGGCATGGTGCAGCTCGACCTTGAGGGCAATGGCCCGCACCTGCAGCTGGACGTGTTTGGCACCGGCTTTTTGGTCCGCAAAGACGGCCGCCTGCTCACCAATCATCACGTAGCAGAACCGTGGTGGGGTAACGACGAATTGAAAACGCTGATCGAGAATGGCGCCAAGCCCTATGCGCTCTCGTACATGGCGTATTTTCCGGGCAAGGCACAAGGTTTCTCCGCCAGGCTAGACCGCATTTCAACACAAGCCGATGTCGCAACGCTGCGGCTCGATGGCACGATGCCACCACAGGCCACGTTGCTCGATCTTGATGAGCGCAATGACGCCAGCGTCGCCGGCGAATCGGTTGTCTTGATCGGCTATCCGACCGGCATCGAAGGAATTCTCGCTCGCGCGGGACCGGAAGCGGCACAACAAATTGCCGGCAGCAGTTCCAACGTGCCGCAGATTGTTTCGCGGTTGGCCCAGCAAAAACTGATCCGTCCGACAACTACGCAGGGCCACATTGGAGACGTCCTGAAAGACAAGATTGTGTACGACGCGGCAACCACTTCCGGCGGCTCGGGCGGACCGCTGTTCAACCACAAAGGCAAGGTCATCGGCGTGAACTTCGCCATTCTGAACGGTTTTGGCGGTTCGAACCTGGCGGTGCCGGTGCGCTACGCCAATGAATTACTGCGCTAAATTGGCCCAAGCCATTCCTGCGCAATGTTCGGTAAAATCATGGGGGGCCAAAGCCTATCGATGCCACGACATTTTACCGGCGGAGGAATCCAGCGCCTTAGACCGAACGCCGTCGCGGCCCTGCTCGCGTACCCTGCCATGCTGCTCCTATTGGTAGCGGCCGCCCTGCCCGCCCAACAAGCCGCGCAGCAGTCCCAAAGGCAGCAATGGAAGACCGTGCCCTTCGCCATTGTCCGCTACAACGACGACGCGCCGAAATCCTGGAATGTCTATCACGGTGAGAAGAAAGGCGTGTATTTGGTTCGCCTTTGGAAGCGCTACCTGCTCATTAATACGGCCGAACAAAGCGCGTATGAAATCGATCCGGCTAAAGTCAGAGTCGCGGGAGACAACGCGGAACTAAGCGCAGCGGATGTTCCGAGCGATCCGGTGGAAACTGCGGAGTGGAAATCGCGCGACGCCGGCCCGGTCGTGCGCCACCGCTTCCGCTTCGGACAGACCGGCAACTTCATGGAACTGCAAATCCCTCTGCTTCCGACCGGCAAGCCCGCTTACTGACGCGCACGTTATTCGCGCGGTCGTCCTTCACGGTACACGCCGTACACCCAGGGAATACCCAGCACGCCCGGCTCGACGGCCACCTCAATTCGGTCGCCGACCTTGAACCGATCAAAGTCGTCGGCATCTACTGCCAGCCGCTCGAATTTTTGATCGGGACGCCACGAGGCTACCACCAACCGCCGGCTGCCCCGCACCAGCCCCTTCATCAGGAATTTTCCCTGCACCTGTGTAGGCACATAGGCGACTTTACCAGGCGAATCCAGCCGGCCATTCAGAAAAATCGCTGCGGCCAGCATCCACGGCAATGGAATGAAACCAGCGTAAATCCGCTTGAGGATTTCAATTTCCTGATGTTTGCGCGCACGACGGTCCAAAAATACCGCAATGGTCAGCGCCACAAAGAACAATACGCCAAAAAACACCAGCATCAGGTCCAGGTCGAGCGGAGGATAGATCGGCGTGACATACGGAAATAGCAGCGAACCGGCAAGAAAAAAAGTGGTCTGCTTGATCAGCCGCTTGCGGAACATCAGTTCCGCGGCGGCGGAAGTGAGCCCGCATGCGGGACACTGGTCCACTTCGCGCACGGCTCCACAATCCAGGCAGCGGGTCATGCAGGTGAGTATACCGTCAGCCCGCCGGTTCTGACCCGGACGCCGCCTGCGACAGCTTGCCCAGCAATTCCTGATAGGTTTGCTGCTGTTCTTGCGGTAAGGAAACCGAAACTCCCATGCCCAGGCCAGGCTCGATGCGCCGCACGCGGCAATCCACACGCACCGGCTGGTCGAGCTGCAGATTTGCGGAAAATCCTGCGCCAATCCAGAGCGGATCGGCGGATTCGATGAACATGCCGCTGGCGCTGACGTCGCGCGTACTGGCGCGCAGCACGGCCGAGCCCCATTCAATCTCCAGCCCGGCGCGGAACGAGTAACGTGGTGCCCAGCGGCGTTCGAGCCGGCGCGCGTTTGAATCTCCACTGCCCATGATGCTGGCGCCCCCTACCTGGGTAACCGAGCCGCGGCGCATGGGCGTTCACGCCGCTCCCAACGATTTCAGGGATGCAGGCTACCACCCCTAGGTAAACGTAATGTGAAGAGGATACGCTGCTTGCGAGCACAAAGGTACGACGCCGAAGCGGCGTGTTTTGTTCCCTGCAATGGCAAGAAAGCCATAGGCGTACCGCCTGGCGGCTGGGTCCTAACGGTCATCGCTCGCATCGCCCGCTGCCGTACCTGCTTCGGGTGTTTCCGCGGCATCGCTTCCGGACGGCGGCGAATCGCCTAGGTCCTTCGATTTGTTTAGGCGCCGCAGAATCTCGGCCTGCAAATAGTGGCGGAGATTTTCCGGCAAGATTCCCGGCGCAACGAGTTCGCGCAGATCGGAAATGGTCAGCTCGGGCAAAAAAGCGAGCACCGTGGTAAGCGTAGTAGAGGGTTGGCGAATCAGCGCGATGCGCACGCTGTAAACGTGGCTCCACTTTGCATCTTGCGCGATGGATTGGACAACCACGGCCGGAAGCTTGTCGAGTGAAAGCACCCGCAACACTTGGGCCTCGGTCAAATTGGGATTGCCGAGAGCCGCTTTGACTACCGGCGGGTGACCTTCGGCAAGCAGCGCGCCCGTGATGCGCGCAGGCGCGCGCCGCGCCAGCGTAATCTTTTGCCCGAGCGGCAACTGCGGCAGCTTGGCGATCACCTGCCCTTCCGCTTTGATCTTCATGTCGGGCAAAACGCCGGGCGAAATCGCGAATTGCACCAGGTCCATCAGATAAAGCTCGCGCAGCAAACGAAACCCCTCGGTGCGCGGCGTGTGCGGATGAAACGCCAGCGCCTTCTTGACGCGATAGCTTTTCAGGAAGTGGCGCCGCAACAGCACCTCCTCGAGAAATTCCACCGGTGCGTCTTTTCGCTGCACTAGCAAGCACAGCGTTTCTTCGTTTAGAGCAGGATTTTCGAGCGCCGGCAGTAATTCGCCGGGAGCGGTCTCGTGAATGAGCCGGACAAATGCTTCGCCGCTCGCCGTGCGCAGATCTTCACCCGCGCTGTTCACGGAACGGCTCCTTCCTTGCCGGCAACCTCGCGCAGCGCGATTGCTGCGGCGGTTTCCGCGGCATCGGCGGGGACGAGTCCAACAACAGCATGGGGCAGCGCGCTGCGGAGTTCCGTATCGAGCGCTTGATCGAAAAATTGCGAACGCCCCACGGTGCCGCCGGTTTTCGCCAGCGGAAATTTCCGTGGCGCGATGTCCAGTGCTTCGGCGAGCCGCCTGGCAATCGCCGCCAGTTTCTGCCCGGCTTCCTTCAACAAGAGCTGCGCAAGCGGATTCCCCGCATCCGCCGACGCCGCCACTACCGGGAACACTCTCGGGAAGACTTCGTCGGCGCTAAGCGATGCCTTGGCATCCACGGCGGACCAATTCGCGTACCCGAGGTGCCGCAGTATCTGCCGGCCGAGTTCGACGCCTGCGTCGCTTGCGACTTGTTCTCGTGCCGCGACAATCGCGGAGCGCCCGATGTCGAACGCGCTGCCTTCATCGCTGCCCGCTGGACCGTAACCGCCCTCGCGCAGTTCCCTGCCGCCGGCGTCTCGTCCCACTGCCGCCGAGCCCGTGCCGGCCACCAAAACAATGGCCGGGCCGTCCGGCATCGCCGCCAGCGCGAGATCGAGATCCGTGCAAACTCGGATGATCGTGGCAGGAAAAATCTCCTCCAGAAGATGCCGCATCCGAGCGTGATTTTCGGGCTGCGCCGTTCCGGCGAGCCCCGCGCACAGGGCAATGATTTCTGCAGGCTGCCCCAAAGCTCCCAGCGTCGCGTCAGCCGCCCGCTTCACGCCAGCGGCCGCGGAATCGAATCCGATTCGGGTAGGGTTGGACGCCGAGCCTCGGCCACGCGCGACAATGGCACCGGACAGATCCATCGCGACGCATTCGGTTTTAGTGCCGCCGCCATCGAATCCCAGTACGCACTTCATATTTCCAGCTTACGCGAGAAAGCGGCCGGCCGCAGGCACTTGCCGCTGGACATTCTCTGGAAACAACTGCCCAGGAACTTCTAAAAACGATCGGACTTCAAACCAGGTTAGTTTGCTCCGGCGGGTGAAAAAGGGGCACGGCGCAGGCGAAAGGGGCTCGCCTGCGCCGCTTGCGGCTTTGGGGTGTAGACAACGCCTAGAAATAGAGCTTCAAGCCAAGCTGCATGATGCGCGGATCATTGGCCGCAGTCACTTTGCCGAAACTGGCCGAGATGAAGCTGGTGGTAACCGTGGAAAAATTCGTGTGGTTGAACAAGTTGAACGTCTCTGCGCGGAATTGCAGGTACATGTTCTCGCCACGCAGTTTGGTGTTCTTGAAGAGGGAGAAGTCCCAGCGCTGGAAGCTAGGTCCCGTCACCACGCCGCGGCCGGCATTGCCTGGGCGATCCGCGTCTACCGGAGTGGCCACAAATGCCGCCGTGTTAAAGAAAGACGCAACCGTGTGCTGGGCACCGTCGTTCGGATTGGCGATCATGTCCGGCCGAGCGCTGGATGCGCTGGCACCGAGCAGGCCCAAGCCTCCCGGATCGGTATTCGACGTCGTCACCGTCAGCGGCGTTCCCGTGTAGTAGTACACCAGCCCAGAAACTTCCCAGCCTCCCAGAGCGTGCCCGGTGAAGCCGTGCTGGGCCTTGAACCACGGCAAGTCATAAACATAACTGGCCGTGATGTTGTGCCGGCGATCGAGCGAAGATGGTCCATACTCCGCCGCGATGTCGTATGTGTTCTGCGGCGCATTCGAACGGTCGCTTGGATTGTCCGTCAGGTTGTGCGACCAGGTGTAGTTGAAGACGAAGAGTGAACTCGATCCCCACCGCTTCTGGAATTGTGTCTGCAGTGAGTGATAGTTCGAACTAAACCGGTTCTCGATTCCGCTGATCGCTCCGTATCCGAGATAAGGCCGGAATTGGTTCAGTGGAAGTTCTCCAGCGGAGCTGGTGAATTTGGTCGGGTCCAGGCCGTTCGCCACGCCGACGCCCGGTTGTACCTGGTTGATGTCCACCACACCAAGCAGATGTTGCGCGTTATTTCCGTAGTAGCCGATGTCCAACAGCATGGTCTTGCTGAGCTGCCGCTGCACGTCCAGGCTCCACTGCTGGGTATATGGGTTATGCCACGGCACAGAAATGAAAGCAGCACTTCCCGATCCGCCAAACGCGGGTGGGTTGGCCGAAATGTTCAGATTCCCGCCAGATGGGTTGGTAAACGGCGCTTGCGCGATGGAGACCGAAGTCGTAAACGGAGGGTCGTTAAAAACGTTCTGTTCGTAGGTGCCAAACAGCGTCGAGTCGTAGAAGATTCCGTATCCGGCGCGAATGGCCGTCTTGCCGTCGCCCAATGGATCCCACGCGATACCTACTCGCGGCGCGAAGTCCCTGTTGTCGTTGTTGCTGATATGATCGCCATAAGGTGAATTTTGCCCGGCAACGATAAAGCCGTTAAGCGGGTCGTAGTTGGGGTTAGGCGTTCCGCCTCCCGGACACGCCGTCGCTAGACACAATTGGCCGCTCGGGCTGATCGTCGGCGCATTCGCCGCGTTATATAGCCCTGGAACGAAATTGTTCAGTTGGTTGTTGCCGGAGTACGGCTGCCCGAACCACGAATACCGCAAACCGAGCGTGAGCGTCACCCGTTTGCTCAACCGGTATTCATCCTGCGCATAGGCTTCCCACTGATGCGCGCGGATATCCGCAACTGCGTCCTGCGACAACTGCGAAAAGCTGCCGAAATTGCCCAGCAGGAAGTTCGCCCAGGCTTGCTCGGTGCCGCAAATGGACGAGGAGTGCGTCGGACAATCACTTGAAGCCGTCGCGGGCGCCCCGGTAGTCGGGAAACTGAACTGGCCAACATTGTTTCCGCCGGCGTTTTCCCTTTTCTGATAGTGATGGTAGCTGGCGCCAAACTTAAATGTGTGCTGGCCCTTGACCCACGTCAGGTTGTCGAAGACGTTGTGGTCACGGTTGTAATCGCGGTAGGGCCCGAATCCGGTGATCGTCGAAAGCCCGCTGATGAGAAGAGCCGGTATTCGGCCCAAGGTGGACGCGAATGGCAAAGTGATCGCGCTCGCCACATCGGGCGATGCCGAGGCGTTATCCAAGCCCACTGGATCGCTGGTGATGGCGCTGTAGTTGAAGCCATATCCGCCGTCATTCAGCAAAGTTGGCGAGATGGAGTAGGTATAGTGGCCCATCGCTTGCCAGCCCGGCGAATTGGTGTTGGTGGTGGCCACGCCCGGAAGCACAGCGCCGGTAAACAGACCGCCGGGTTCCACCGTGGGAATCGAATCGTGTTCGTAGCGGCCAAAAATCGACAATTTCGAGTTGAAGGTGTGGTCGATGCGCACCATTTCCTGGCGCCCGTTGAAAACGTTGCGCTGCGCCGTTACCAACGAAAAAATGCTGCTGGCGGTATTGTTGGGAGATCCGAATTGCGAGAACAGATCATTAATATATGCAGCGGCGGCCGGATTAACGTTGGTGATCGTATTCGAACGAGCCGTACAGGCAAGCGTCTGTGGATCGAAACTTACGCAGACGTTGTTCTGGAAGTTGCCGGTCAACATCGCAGGCGTCGGCACGCTCGCACTGAACGTCGAGTACGTGATCACGCGGCGGAATTCCTCCGAGAAAAAGAAGAAGGTCCGCTGTTTTACGATCGGCCCGCCAAGGGTGTAGCCGAAATCGTTGTAGCGCAGCGGCGGCCGCTTCACACCCGATGCGTTGTTGAAGAAATTGTTGCCCGCCAGCACGTCGTTGCGGAAGAATTCATAGGCGTCGCCGTGGAAGCCGCTTCCTCCCGACTTGGTGGCCACGTTCACGATGCCGCCGCCGGCACGCCCGAACTCCGCGTCATATTGGCTTCTCAGCACTTTGAATTCGCTGATCGCATCCACGCTGGGAAAGTTGCTGAGTGTCAGATTCGACCCGCGATCCACGTTGTCGATTCCATCGATGTTCCAGGCATTCGAGCCGTTGCGCTGTCCGTTGATCGAAAAACTGACCGTCGCCGCCAACCCTGAAGGCAGCGAGTTTCCGATGTACAGCTGGTTCAGATTGCCCATGGAAACTCCGGGCATCAGGCTGACCAATTGCTCGTAGTTCCGCGTGCCGAGAGATAGTTCCCGCACCTGCGTGCCAGTAATCAGCCCGGTCGGCGTCACGCTGAGAGTGTCCACATGCAGCGCGTCTGCTTCCACGTTGACGCTTTCCGTGACCGCTCCCACTTCCAGCGCGAAATTGACTCTTTCCTTGTCGTTGACGTTGAGCACGATTCCGCTTTGCGTAACTTTCTTGAAGCCAGCAGCCTCCGCCGTAATCGTGTAATTCCCGGCAGGTAAAAGCGGCGCCGTGTACTCGCCATTCCCGTCCGTCGTGACCGTTCGAACTACGGTGTTGCGGTCCGCATTAGTGATCGTAACCGTCACATTTGCGACCACACCACCTTTTGCATCCATTACCGTGCCCTGAATCGAGCCCGTTGTGTTTTGCGCCAGACTTCCAACCACTCCTACGGTGAGCAATACAACCAAGACTAGAGCTACCGAAACCACTTTCCTCATTTTCCCTCCCCCGCTACTGAACTTGCGAACCACACCCCGTTGCCGTACTTTTGATCGAACCTTGCTGCTACTGATGGACTACACCCCCTTTGACCAAAATCGCCCCCACCCCTGAACGCTGACGCTTCATTCCCCGATTCGGCAGCCAAATCCGCCGTGAGTCGCGTCAGATCTTCGCTTCTCCACCGACTTTCACCTGCCGCGACAATCGCGTCACAATCTTGCAGCGGTCTCCCCGGTACACCGACCGTACGAACTCGACCGGTTCGCCGCCCTTCAAGAATGCCGTTCTAACGAAGCGAAAAACCGGCCCCTTCTTTCGAATCCGTAACAACCGCGCTTCTTCCGCGGTTGCCGCCGACGCCTCCGCCACTTCATCGGCATACTCAATTTCCAATCCGTAGCGATCCAGCAGCGTCTTGTAGAGCGACTCGCCCGGCTGAAAAACTTTCTGCAGGTCGGGGCACAAGCGTGCGGGAATATGCGTGCACTCCACGCAGAGCGGCACCGAATCCGCCAGTCGTACACGGCGAAGGATGAACACTTGCTCGTTCGCAGCGGTGTGCAGCGCCTCGGCCACTTGCGAATCCGGCCGGTCGCGCTTGAACGCCAGCACCTTCGAACGCGGGTGTGAACCGCGTGCGCCCATCTCTTCGCTGAACGACAAAACCTGCCGAAAATCCTTTTCCAGCTTGCTGTTCGAAACGAAGGTGCCTTTGCCGCGCTGGCTGTAGGCCACACCCATGCTGCAGAGGGATTTCAGCGCTTGCCGCGCGGTCATCCGGCTGACACCCATGCGTTGCGCCAGTTCCTGTTCAGACGGAACCGGCTGGCCGGGTTTCAGCCTGCCCGACCGGATCTGGTCGAGGATGCCCTGCTGGATCTGGTAATAGAGCGGGACCACGCTCTGGCGATCGAGTGCTGCTGGAGGCACGGATGAACATCACCCCGGTTGTATAGACGACTGTACATATATACACTCGGCGCTGGGGTGTCAATAACTATCTGCCGGGCCAACCCGGATCGCGACCCGCACTGACGCAGCCGGTCGCAAGATATCTCCCCACTTTCTAAGGCAAACTCCCGATCAGTCGGGGCTGCGGAACTTGCTAAGCTCTGGCGGAGTCCATCGCAATCACGTTGCACTAGGGCGTGAAGGCAGGTGTTCGGCTTACCATGCTTGGCATTCACACAAACCCGCGAACATTCTCTCCCATCAGACGCTGGCAGCTTCGCACCCGTTTGGCTTTCTCTCTTTGCACCGCACTCCTGATTGCCGAGAGCTGCAACAAGTCGCAGCCGGCCGCGCCGAAGGATGCAGCGCAGTCAGACGCCAGTTCATCGGGCCAGCACGCCACTCCGGCGACGACTGAGAATCCCGAAACGCCCGCGCCCGACAAAGGCGTTGTGAAAGCGGAGTTTCGCAACGTCCTGTTCCATTTGACTCCGGATGCGGCTGCTCACCTAGAAAGTGTCTCCGGAGAACTGTGGCCAGTCGGCAAATACGAGCTGCCGGTATTCGATGAAAAGAATTCGTTCGAGGTGCACGTGAAGAATGGCACCATCTCGATTACGCCGGATGCGCTGGCCGTCATCATGAACGAACACGTTTTTGCCCGCAGCGATGCGCCGCTAAAGGACATTTCGATCGAGATCAAGAAGGACCGCCTGGTCATCAAAGGCAAGCTGCACAACAAGGGCGATTTGCCGTTTGAGACAGCAGGCGAAATGCGTGTAAATGCTGACGGACGGCTGCGGCTGCACACGGAAAAAGTGAAAGCTCTCAAAGTACCGGTGAAAAAAGTAATGTCGCTGTTCGGAATTGAGCTGGCCAATGTGATCAATACCAGCAAGATTCCCGGCATGGACACCGACCAGAACGACGTGATTGTCGACCTGGTCACATTGCTGCCGCCCCCGCACATTCGCGGCAGAATCGTGTCCGCCCGCCTTGAGAGGAACGAGATCGTTGTCGTGTACGGCAACGGCGGAAAGACCCCCGGCGGCCCGGCGGAGCCGGACGATCCTTCGCTCTCGGGCAACTACATGTTGTTTCGAGGCCACCGAGTGAAGTTCGGCAAGCTCACGATGGAAGATACCGATCTGACGGTAGTCGACCTCGATGCAAAAGATCCGCTCGACTGGGACCAGGATTCCTATAAGGACCAGCTCGTCGCGGGGTATTCAAAAACTACCGATAAGTTCGGCCTGCGGGCCTATGTGAAAGATTTCGCAAAGCTTCCCCGGCGTCGTGCGGGCAAATCGTCGCGGGACGACCACGACTGATTGCGACAGCGAGCCCGTCCGTTTGCGTCGTCAAGAGAAGGCTTCGGCGGTGCGCGGGCGGGCACGGGGGCGCTTGCGCTTCCACTCATAGTCTTTGCGCAGGCGAGCCTGGTGCTTTTTCACCTGGGATTCGATTTCACTGAAGGCTTTTTTGCAGACAGCCCGGAGATGTTCATTGCTGGCGGTGGCGTGAAGCGTGCCGGTCGGCAAGGTGAGATTCAAAGCGAGTGCGTGTTCTGCGGTGCGGGGGACTTTTGAAAATACAGCGTGCAACTGGACCAGATCGGGCTCGTAACTTTTCAAGAGCGTGTTCAGTTTTGCGACGGCGCGTTCGAGCTCCTTATCAACGGGATTGTGGCGTTCGACATCTTTGAAACTGACGGAGAGTTTCATAAGCGCACCTATTGGATTTTTGAGGGGTAAACTCACAGGCTTTCGCCGGCGAGTAAATGGGCGAGACGCGGACTGTGGTTCGACGCCGCATCGAAGTGAGAATAGCAAGCGGCAACGTACGTCGCAAGAACCGTCCAAAGTACCAGGTACCAGGTAACAAGTAGTCGTGCTGTGCGGAGAGCAGAACGTACGAAAATTTGGATAACGACGATCGGGCGTTTGCAGCTTGTACCTTATACTTTGAACTTCTTCGATGACGAAAGCCGACCAACCAAGCTCTCGCAACATTGGGCCGAGCGGTTCGATGGTTCGGGTAGGGCCGGCGGGGTGGTCGTACGCGGACTGGAAGGGATATGTGTATCCCGAAAGGAAGACAAAAGGATTTCACGAAGCGGAGTATCTGGCGCTGTTTTTCGACACGATTGAAATCAACACTAGTTTTTACTCGCCGATCCGACCGGAGCACGCGAAATTGTGGATTGAAAAGGTGACGGGCAATGCACGGTTCTTGTTCACCGCGAAGTTGTGGCAGCGGTTTACGCATGATTTGACTGCAACGGCTGCGGACGAAAAAGAAGTGCGCGCGGGATTTGATGTGTTGCGCGCGGCGGGAAAGCTGGGAGCGGTGCTGCTGCAGTTCCCTTTCTCTTTTCACAGGACCGAAGAGACGACGGCGTACCTGAGCAAGCTGTTGAAACGGTTTGCGGACTATCCGCTGGTGGTGGAAGTGCGGCACGCAACCTGGAATGTGCCCGAAGCGTTGGAGTTGCTGCGCGAGCGCGAGGTGGGATTCTGCAACATTGATCAGCCGCTGATTGGGAGATCGCTGAAGCCTTCGGCGGAGACGACGGCTCCGGTGGGGTATGTGCGGCTGCACGGGCGACGGTACGACACATGGTTCAGTGATAACGCGGAGACGCCCCAGCACGAGCGGTACAACTACTTGTATTCGGCGGAGGAACTGCGCCCGTGGGCCAACCGAGTGACGCAAGTGGCGGCGCAAGCGAGCGACGTGTATGTGATTACGAATAATCATTATCAGGGCAAAGCCGCAGTGAACGCGCTGGAACTGATTGCGATGCTGAAGGGCGCTAAGGTGAAAGTACCGGAGCCGCTGCGGGAGAAGTATCCGGAGTTGGAGGGTATTGCGAGCGAAAGACCGCGGGAGCCGAAACTGTTTTGAAGGGGCGGAAAGTAAATATTCGCGCGGAGCAGAAGGGAAGGAAGGATGAGCCAAGTTATCGCCACCGCGGGGCGGTTTTCATAACAGCGGCAGGTGAAGTACTTACCGGCGAAACGGCCGAAAGTCCGGCAACGAGGAGCCTATAAACCGCAAGTTTTCTGTTGAAACGCGTACTAACATCGGGAGCAACTACACGTGAACAATGGTCGGAAAAGCCTCTCGATGGCGGTCGTTTGTTTGGCAGCGGCGATGTTCGTGGCCGCGCCAGTTCGTGGACAGAAATCGGATGGAGCTGCGTCTCTCGATGCTGGCCTGTCCGCCCTACTCAACTCCTCCAACAACCTCGTCCTGGTGCATTTAGTAAAGGATTCCTGTCAAGTTTCAACCTTGGAATCGACTTCCGATAAATGCGAGGGGCTAATTCTACTGAGTTGGAAAGGGCTGACCGAGCGGGGCACGATCAGCTTTTCAATCGCCAGCGGAGCCGTTCGTCTCCCAAGCAACCTTCCATCACCAGCGTTCGGGAAGCCGCAGCAGCCATTTCAGGCTGGCGGACGTTACCTCTTGTCGTTGCGTTACGCGAAAGACTGGCAACGAAGTCAATCTACCCAGCGGCCCTGGACTGCCGATGAGGTTCAGGCGGCCTTAGAGTTCACCGAAAGTGGAGAGGTGCAGCCGGTTCTTGCAGTCAGAGGATTGTTAGGGATGCTGCAGGGGATGGTCGACCAAGAGGTTCTCGATCAGTTGGAGGAGATGACGCAACGAGAATCCATGGACCAGCGCTATGGAGATCAAAAGATGGAAAACAACTCTTGCTGCACACTAAGTTCGCAGAGATTAGAGGCCACCGGGATTCACCTTCCAGCCTACTTGCCGTCAGTAGTCCAGCAAAACAGATATCAGGCAGACTTAATGACTCATCAAGAATTGGCGGTCGAATGGGAGTCCTTGCCGGGGGTAAGCGGCAAAGGCGCGGATGGCACCGTGGACGCTGAGAGATTCACGGGTGTCCGGTTCGCACCGAATTTCACCATCCTCGATCGAAAAAACCAGCTCTCTGGCAATCCGTCCAAAGACGAATCAATCGGCTGGGGGCACCAGTATATTTTTGCCGCTCTCTCAAGGACTGGTGAAATTCGCGGGCTCGCCGCGCCAGGCTTCTCCAATATGATATGCCCTGAGGTGCCACCGATGCCGGGCAGCAAACCAGTCGAACGAGGCAGGTGTGGCATTTTTCCGAAAGTAAAATTTACGGTGAGCCTTCCGGACGACCCCAAAATACGGACGATCCTTATACTCGGCGTGAGGAGCGATGAGAAAGGCTATCACTTTGAACCGTTTGGCAAGATGGAACTCAGAGATTCCGCCGTCGTAAATTGATGCTCCGTGCCTGCTCCTCACATTTGGTGAGTTTCTGAGTGGTTAGGGTTTGGGGGGGACTGTTGGTTCGAGGGGATTCACTGTCTTGGGCGCTTTTGTTGCCCGGTCGCGTTCTGCAAGCGTTTCTACGACGATTGTGGTTCCACCGTTGCTGCCGGGCTGTTCGATAATTGTAATGACGTCCTGTTTGCCCATCCATTCGGCGCGGTGTGCGTCATATTTTACGCCATACACATCAAACACGGGTTCGGTGTAGCTTTTCGACGGCTCACCGTAGGCTTCCCGCAAGCCCTCGAAGAGCTCAGCAAAGTGCTTCGGATGGTATCCCTCAACCGCCGCGGCCGAGGCATGAAAAACCATGTCAATCTTGACCAGGTGCCCCCCGTCCAAAGTAAATGTATCTGTCCTCATAGCCTTGTCGTCGCCGTCGCGATACTCCTGGCGAGCTCCGCTGGTAGCTTGTTGCTTGACGAGCGCCGCGTTAGCACAAATATCTTTAGCGTTGGGTTTGGAATCGGGTCTCACGGCCTTTGCCAGCTGTTTCACAGCTTTCCAGTCCCCTGCCTCACAAGCGCGTAGCAGCTGCCCAACGAGTCCTTCGGAGAAGAAATGCTCCGCAGTTTCGCCAAGCAAATGGCCGCCAACCTTCAACTCACTGGGCCGCTCCTGTGGTGGCCCTGAGCTGATGAGAATCGAGAATCCGAGGACAGTCGTGATCGTGTTTTGCATTTTATCTCCGTCACGGTTTGAAAGGCGCAGGCGACCACAACCTGGAGCGCCGGAAACTTCCGCCTGTTCCCCAGGAGCGAAGGCAACGGTCAATTGTCAGCGCGACGGGCAATGTCCATTTTCACATGAATTAGCCGCCGGCCAACTCTCGATGAGTCAGATTGCTCTGAACCACTGTACCGGCAAGTGCGTCAGGCGCCGGACTCAAAATCGATCTAACCGAGTGGTGAGAAACCAGCGGGATACTTGAGCATACGAAAGGCGTATAGTCCCAACAGAGGTTAGATTCATGAGCGTGAAAGTGAAAATTCAAGAAATTGACGGAGTATCGGTAGTTGGGCTGAGTGGGCGCATTGTTCTTGGGGAAGAGAGCGGTGCCTTGCGCGAAGCAGTGAAAGGCCTTATGACCGGAGGAAAGAAGAAGGTCGTCTTGGACATGTCGGATGTTACTTACATTGATAGTGCGGGGTTAGGCATCTTGGTTGCGGCGTATGTCAGCGCAAAGGGTCAGGGAGCCTCCATAAGGCTGTGCGCGTTGGGAAACAAGTTCCGCGAAGTCCTACAAATAACAAGGTTGTTGACCATTTTCGAGGTCTACGATACGCCAGCGGCTGCAGTTGCGAGCTTTCTCGAAAGCAATGCGTCGGCCACGGCAGCGGGAAAACAACGATAGAACTTCACGACTGCCAAAAGTGCGCGAAGGGGACGAGCAGCGTTGGCAGAAATCGCTTGTTCGGCGAGTATTTGAAGAACTCCTGCCACACCGTATCAGCTCTAGAAATCAAGGCAATCGATGATCAGGTTGCGGAATCCGTTGAGCGCAGCGCGACGAAACGGCCCGTCAAACCTTGAGCCGGACGAGAGAACTGTACTCGGAGCGACTCAAGCGATTCCTATTTCCCGTCGTCGGTAGTCGCCTTCTAGCCGATCCACCTTATCCGATTGGTGTTTATAGAGAGTACGCAACGACTTGGCCTAAGGTCTGTCGGCCATGCGTTTGAGACTTTCGCTGATTCCGGTTAAGAGGATAACGATCTCGACGAGGGCCCATTCACTAGTCCTGGAGTGAAGAGGAATCTTCGCGGAGGTCTGAATATTTTTTTGTTCCAATTGTTCTGCCTGAAATTGCTTCAGGTGCTCAATGTCAATGGCCATTTGGGGATAGCTCCTTTCGCGCTCCATTGTGGCCGAACTGAAGTCAAAGGCAAGGAATAAGAGAGTCGAAAGCCGCTCAGGACGCGCAAAGACCGGACATCACGCACCGAGAAAGTGCCTTTGCCGCGATCCAGCTGTCTGGTTAGCGCGCTTGTCAGCGATTGGGTGGGATCATCGACGCCCACCATCGAATGAATGGGTTGGTTGCGCAAAGCGGGCAGTCCGCGAATTTACATCAGCCTGCCGCCGCAGCGTCCGGTGGCTTCGAACAGCGAGAGCACGTTGGTCATGCTGAAGAGTTCCAAAATCTGCTTGCTGGCGTTGACCACTTCCAACCGGCAGCCGCGTGTGCGCGCGGAAACGTGCAGGGTCACGACCGCGCCGAGACCCGAACTGTCCATCATCGGAACTTCCTTCAAGTCCAGTACGATACGGCCTTTTTTCGCGCAGGCTTCGCGCATTTCGTCCTTGAGCAGAGGCACATTCTCGCTCGTCAGGCGCCCGAAGCATTCCACCACGGTGCAATCCTCGGACTCGTTCCGCTGCACACGAAAGCCTTTCGCCGCGCTCATTGCATCATTGGCTGGCATGCTGCTCCTCCGTAGGTACGGCAGACTTTTCTACTATAGAAGGCTTTGTACCGCATTTCCGGCCGTTTGCCCAGAGCCGCGGCTGCGGCAACCGGGATTCGCCGCGACGCTCGATTCTTCATTTCGGTTGAGAGAACAGGACGACGTCGCTCGAGTTGTTGCCGTAGGCGTAGGCGAATTGTTTACCGTCGGGTGACCAAGCGAAGGTCCAGACCTGGCCGGTGGTGAAACGGGTCAGCTGTTTGGGTTGCTCCTGGCTGAAAACCGGATACGTCCAGATGTTGGGAGTGCCGCTCGCAAGATCGAGAAAGCCGATAGAACGATTGTCCGAAGCCCAATTAACCCAGGGATTGCTGGTGTCGAACGTGGCGGGCAAGCGGGCTTCGATATCATCGGCTCCGGTTTCGGCCGAAACGATGGCGGCGACGAAGTTGCCGCTCTTGCCGATGGCAGGAAATGCCGCGTGCTTGCCGTCTAGCGAAGTAATCAAGACAAAGAACGCGGGACGTTTGGTCAGTTGAATGGGAGAAGCGCCCGCCGCCAGAGACAACCTAAAAGGAGAAAGAGGACTCGCGGGATTCGAAGCGGCCAAATATAGAACTGATTCACCGTCCGGCGCGCAGGACGGCGACATCTCTGCCACTCCATTGGTCAATTGTGCGTTCGCCCCGCTTTGCAGGTCGAGCTTCCAAAGGTGCATGGCTCCGTCAAAGTCGCTGGCGTAGATAACGCTGCGACCCCGGTCGCAGACGGCCGGGTCGCTGTGGTAGTGGCCGTCGAAAGAAAGCTGACGGGAATTCTGGCCGTCTGCGTCGGCAATGAAAAGATCCCAGTTGTCGGAGTGATCGGCCACATACACGATGCGATGGTCGGTAGTCCAAGTTAGGCCTATTTGGCCATCGAGACGGGCGGAAGTGATTTGGCGGGCGCGGTCGGGAGCGTCCGTAGGAGCGACGTAAACGGCGCTGGAGCGGTTGGTTTGCACGGAAGCGATTGCCGAGCCATCCGCAGAAAGCGATGCGGAATAGTATTCGCTGAGATCATTAGAGACGCGGCGAGCTTTACCACCGGGATAGGAGACGATCCACAACTGGCTGGGGATGCCGGTCTTCTCTTGCGCCGCCAGGAGCAAGCCGCTGCCGTCAGGCAGCCATGCAAAGTCGTTGACGTTGCGCCAGGAACGGCCAGCGATGGGCTGCTCACGCCCAGCCGCCACATCCACTTCAATCAAGCCCAGAAACTGGCCGGTCTGACTTGACGATGCGACCGAAGCTGCGATGCGGCGACCGTCCGGAGACCAGCGGACCGCCAGGTAACTTCCGGCCGGGTAGGCGACTTTGCGCGAAGAGAGTTTGCGGGGAGCGGAGCCGTCCAAGGCTGCGATAAAGAGGCGTGATTCTCCTAGGGAGAGGTCGTCGGAAACATAAGCCATATGCTGGCCGTCCGGCGCAAAGGTGACGTTGGCGGAGGAGCCTTCGACGAGCAGGCGAGGAGTGCCGCCGAGGATCGGCACCTGGAAGACTTTCCCGCCGACCTGGTCGGTGGTCTGCTGAGTGTAGTCGAGATAGCTGCCGTCGGGCGTGAAGGCTGCGTCCACGATGCGATCCGGGCCGGGCGGCACGATTTGAACCGGATTAGCGACGGAGATTTGGCGGACCCACAAACTGAATTGGCCATTCTTCTTGGAGATGTAAGCGAGGTAACGGCTGTCGGGCGAAATGCGGGCGATGACCACATCGCCGGTGGAGGTAAGACTCGAAATGCGCGGGCTGAGGAAAGCCTTCTCGGCTAGACCAGAGCGGAAGAATCCGTTCCAGAGAAGAGCAGCTGTGATCGCGACCAGCGCGACGACGGAGAGGGAGACGAGGAGAAGCGAAGCGCGAGATTTTCTGGGTGGCGAGGCCATAGGAGCGACAACGGAGCTGCGGTGCTTCTCGTCAATCGCCCGAGCACTCACCGAACCGCTGGCCGCATCCTGCGAGCCCGAATCGCTGCGCGGGCGAGCGATGCGGCCGGAACTGGTGTCACGTTTCAGGCGCTTGAGGTCGGTCTGCAGATCGGTGGCGGTGCGATAACGCAGGTCGCGATCCTTTTCCATGGCCTTGTCGATGATACGTTCCAGCTCCTTGGAAATGGCGGTGTTGAGGCGAACCGGTTCGGTGGCATCCTTGTGCAGGATGGCGTCGAAGATGGCGCCAGTGCTGTCGCCAGTGAAGGGAAGAAAACCGGTGGCCATTTCGTAGAGGACCACGCCGAGAGAGAAAAGATCGGTGCGAGAGTCGAGAGGCTTGCCGAGGACTTGCTCAGGGGACATGTACGCTACGGTGCCCGGAGCGCTGCCGGGGCTAGTGAGTTGCGCAGAATCCACGCCAATCGTGGGTAGAGTTGCTGTAGCGGTGAGGCCGCCAGAAGTGCTGGGCAATTGGGGTGAATTCACCTTGGCTAGACCGAAGTCGAGAATCTTGGCGTGGCCGCGCTTGGTGATGAAGAGGTTGGCGGGTTTGATGTCGCGATGAACGATGCCTTGAGCGTGAGCGGCATCGAGCCCGTCGGCAATCTGAATGGCGATATCGAGGAGCCGGTCAAGTTCAAGGGGCTGACCGCTGATGAGGTGCTTGAGCGTAACGCCGTCGAGAAATTCCATGACGATGTACGCTTTGCTGTCCTGCTCACCAATGTCATGAATGGTGCAGATGTTGGGATGGTTGAGGGCGGAGGCGGCTTGCGCTTCCCTTTCGAAGCGCGCAAGCGATTGGGGGTCTTTGGCCACGTTGTCGGGCAAGAATTTGAGCGCGACGCTGCGATGCAGGCGGGAGTCGTCCGCTTTATAAACAACCCCCATACCACCGCCGCCGAGTCTTTCGACGATCCGGTAATGGGAAATGGTCTGCCCAATGAGAGCGTCAGAGTCAGGCATTGGCGGTGAGTCAGTTTAGTTTTGGCGCGGGAGGGCGTCAACTACGCGAGCGATGGTGTGGTTGCGACGGAGGATGAGCGCTGCGGGTATAATCGCGCGCATGGCTCCTCTTCCTCGTGTGTTCCGGGCTGTTCTCTTCCTTGCGTTGCTCCTTCCCTTTTCGATGGAGGCACAGACGACGGCGGCATGGAACGGCACGGTGCGAGATGCCGCGGGCAACCCGGTTGCAGGGGCGACGATTGAAGTTCGCGACCGCGGCGCACCTGGCCCGCGGTACCAAGCGAGCTCCGGAGCGACGGGAGAATTCTCGATGGCTGCGATGCAGCCGGGAAGCTACGACCTGGTGGTTCATGGGATGGGCAAGACGTGGAGAGCGGCGGGATCGTTGGAAGTGCAAGCCGGAGCAGCGTTAGCAACCGAATTGCAACTGGGCGCGGAAGGACGCGTGGTTTTGCTCGCACCAGGAAGTACGGCAGCGAAGGGTGGCGCACAGGGGAGCGGAGGAGAGAGGCTTTCGAGCGAAGAGGTGTCGAGTTTGCCTTTGAATGAGAGAGACTTCAGCAAATTGCTCCTGCTGGCAGCGGGCACGATGACAGACTCCAACGGGGCGGCGAACTTTACGCAGCAATTTTCGGTGAACGGGCAACGCGGGTCGGCAACAGTGTTTGCGCTGGACGGAGCAGACACGACGGATCCGGAGCTCGGCGGAGCGACGTTTGCGAACTTCAACGTGGACGCCATTCAAGAAGTGCGGTCGAATTCGGGCGTTATAACCGCGGACGTAGGACACGGCGCGGCAGGTTTCACAGATGTCATCAGTAAAAGCGGTGGCGAGCAGGTGCATGGAAGCGCCTTTGAGTTTGTGCGGAATGCAGCGTTTGACGCGCGGAACTTTTTCGACCATGCGAATGCGCTGGACCTGCGGCGGATACCTCCGTTTGCGCGGAATGAATTTGGCGTGACCAACGGCGGGCCCGTCGTGCTGCCGGGCGTGTACAACGGGCGCGGGAAGACCTACTACTTCGCTGAGTATCAGGGATTCCGGCAGGTGCTAGGAACGACCCAAGTGCTGGCGGTGCCAACGGCGGCGGAGAGAGCCGGAATCGATTCGACGGCGTACCCAAAAACGGAGACGGATCCCGGAGACACATTGATGGTGCCGGTAAGCCCAGCGGTGCAGGCGATTTTGGCAGGTTATCCGATGCCGAATGAACCTCAGGGAGCGTTTGGCGAGCGCACCTATGCCACGTCTTCGAAGGTAAGAACGAACACGGACCAGTTTTCGATCCGGCTTGATCACCACTTTTCGGAGACAGCGGACCTAATGGGACGGTTCAGCCTGAATCAGGTGGACGGGCCGATCAACAATCCGGACCAAACGGCGATCAGTCCAAGCTTTGGCGTGAAGTTTTTCGATCACCAGCGGAATGCGACGGTGCGGTTGAGGAAGGCGATTACGCCAAGACTGAGTTCGACCACTCAGTTTGGCTACATCCGAAGCACGCCGTTCTTCCCGGCCGAGAATCACACCCAAGTAGCGATTACGTTTAACGATGGGCTGTATGCCGGATACAACAATCCGGACGGATCGATATTTGGTTCATTCGGAAATCTGTACCAGATGAAAGAGGACCTGAGTCTCACGCGGGGAGCGCACACGTTCAAATGGGGTGTGGAGATTCGGCTGAACAAGGATGCGACCATTTTTGGCACGAATCCGAATGGGCTATATGCATTTGGCGGTGGGACAGCATATTCGCCAGTGTTTATTCCGTCGGCGAGCGGGCAGCACGATGTTCCGCCGGGCGATCCGCTGCCGGATGCGCTGAGTGGGTTCCTGACGGCAACACCGTTTTCGTACACGATCACCGCGGCGGCGAACGTGACACCGGTGGGAGACAAGTTCGATGAGGCGTCGGTGCGGCGGGAGGCGTACAACTTTTATTTTCTGGACGCATGGAAAGTGAATTCGCGGCTGAGCGTGAACTATGGATTGCGGTATGAGTTGAACAGCCGGATCAAGGAATCGAAAAATCGGACTTCGGTCGCGGTGCCAATTGACGCTAGTGGGAATGAGACTTCGTTCGTGGCGCCCGGCGCTTCCCAGATCTTTATTTACAATCCGCAGCCGGTGTATCCGCTGGACAAGCGAGGATGGTCACCCCGGGTGAGCGTGGACTTTGCGGCGACCAGACGCACGACGTTGCATGCGGGCGGAGCAATGACCACGCTGCTGCCGAATTTGTGGCTGGAGAACTTTGTGACGGGTGGATTTCCGCTGACGTTTCAGCCGGTGGTGACCGCGAAGCCTGGCGTGCCGGTGCCATTTACCGATGCGGTGGTTGTGCCGACGTTGCCCGATCCTTACACGACGAGCGGGCAATTGTTGTTTGCGAATGGGGATAGTTCAGGTGTTCCGGCGAACACCGTGATTGATTTGCAGCGGTATCAGAACGATCTGGCGGCGCTAACGCCGGGACACGAAGTGCAGCTGTTCCAGCCTGGTGTAATTGATCGGAACTTCAAAAACGGATACCTGGAAACGCACACCGCAGGGATTGATCAAGATCTCGGAGCGGTGAAGGTGACGGCAGCTTACGTCGGGCTGAGCGGGATTCACCTGCCGAACGGCTTTTTCCCCAACGGGTACGCTGGAGCATCACCGGGATTTGCCCCCTTCACAAAATTTGACGCGAGCGGAAACGTGCTGGGCGGATTTGGACCCGAGGCGGTGATGACCAATGGGTCGCACTCGAGTTATCACGCATTGCAGACAAGTGCGACCATGAATCAATCGAAGGTGGGCTTGAGTTTTCAAGCCAGCTACACGTTTGCAAAATCGATCGACAACACCAGCGCAGTTTTGGGCGGGCCGGCGGCAAACAACGGCGTGATCCTGCAGGCAGTGCCGCAGAACCCGCTGGATATGGATGCAGAGCGCGGACCATCCACATTTGATGTGACACATGTGTTTACACTGAGCGTTTTCCAGACCCTACCGCTGGACAAAGTGGGCTTCCTGCAGCAGCTGAGCAAGAAATTGACCGGCGGTTGGCAGATTTTGAATATTACGACGCTGACGAGCGGCCCGCCGTTCACAGTGTTTTCAGGAGTGCAGCAAACGGGTGTCGGGGCCGGAGGAGCGGACCGGCCGGATCAGGTCGGGAAGCCGGATTTTTCGACGAGCCGAAAGATCCGCGAAGATTATTTTGGCTTAGGAGCGCGCAACAGTTCTTTTTTCGATATTCCCATTGGAGTCGCAGGTGGGACAGGTCCAAACAGTGGGAGATTCGGCATATTGGGGCGGGATACGTTTCGCGGGCCGGGCTACCACAACTTTGACTTTAGCTTGATCAAGGACACCTCGTTTGGCACGCGCGGAAAGAACGAATTGTGCACTCTGCAGTTTCGGGCCGAGTTTTTTAACGTTTTCAATATTGTGAATTTCGGGTTGCCGAACAATGTGGTGCGCGGGAGCGGGTTCGGGATCATCAACAAGACGGCGGGTACGTCACGGCAGATTCAGTTTTCGTTGAAGCTGATCTATTGAGGGAATCCCGAGGGTCTCGAGGGGAGGCGCAGAGGAAAGACTCGGAGGAATTTGTGGGGAAGAAATGGGTGGCGATAGAGCGCGGGAGTGGGCGCTCGAGTATCAAGTAGTAGAGCCGCTAGATGATCGGCCGGTGTTTGATGGACGCGGGATGATGCTACTGGTGCGGCAGGGGGAAGCGGACGAAAATTGGAAAGTGGAGGGCGAAATGTTGAATCAGGGGACGAAGCCTTGAACAAGATGGCGGTGGTGAGTGGCGCGATACTTCTTTTCTGCGGATGTCAGAAGGTGCTGGCTCCGGAAAAGGCGGAATGGCCGGGAAAAGAGTGGACGGTGAGCACGCCAAAGAGCGTCGGGTTGGACGAGCGAATTTTGAACGGACTCGATGCAGACCTGAAAAGCGGGAAATATCCGCTGGTGGACAGCTTTGCGGTGTACCGCTGCGGCAAACAGGTGTTGGCGCGGAAATACGAGCATGCCTACGGGGAGATTTACGGGAGGCAGGCCAAGGAACGTGGGCCGCTGAACGCGCGACTAACGGGACCGTACAACTATTTCGATCCGGCATGGCACCCCTACTACCACGGAACGGACCTGCACAGCATGCAATCGGTAAGCAAGACGGTGAGTTCGGTGATCATCGGGGTGGCCATGCAACGAGGAGACTTCAAGGCCGACCTGGATACGCCGGTGCTGAAGTATTTTGACGTTGCGAAAGTGAAGAATGTGGACGATCGCAAGCGAAGAATGACCCTGCGGCACGTGATGACGATGACGGCGGGACTGGGGTGGACGGAGGATGTCCCCTATGACGATCCGCGCAGCGATTCGAGTCTAATGGAAGCGACCGACGACTGGGTGCAGTACGTGATCGACAAACCGATGGCGGCGGAACCGGGAAAAGTTTTCAACTACAGCAGCGGCGTTTCTGAACTATTGGCGCATATTTTTTTGAAGGAGACGGGGCAAGACATTGATTCGTACGGTGAAAAGTATTTGTTTCAACCGCTGGGGATCGAGCATTTCTGGAAGAAAACGTATCTGGGAGTGGTGGATACCGAGGGCGGGTTGTATTTGCGAGGCGAGGATCTGGCAAAAATCGGCTATTTGTATTTGCATGGAGGCAATTGGGACGGAAAGCAGATGGTCTCGAAGGATTGGGTGACCGATTCGGTTACGCCGTACATTCCGGGGGAGGAAGATTACAAGTACGGGTTCAAGTGGTGGTTGCTGCCGCGGAAGGACTCGAACGATTTGGTATGGATGGCAAGAGGATTCGGCGGGCAGAACCTGATCGTTTTTCCTCGGGAAGGGCTGATCGCGACTTTTACGGGCTGGGACATTCTGGGCACGGCGGATCCGGAGCACGAATTTGTGGCGCGAGTGCTGTCGGCCGTGCGCGCGAAAAATTGCGGAGGAGCAACCGACTGAACGAAGAGACTTTTGCAGAAATTTTTGGGTCTAGGGTGACGCGGCGCTCGTGGAGGTTCACAGGAAGGAGCGGACCATGCGAAAGGTGATTTATGGAGTGGGGATCAGCCTGGACGGGTACATTGCGCGGCCGGACGGAAGCGTGGATTTTTTGTTCATGCCGAAAGACTATTCGATGGGACCGTTCTTCAAACGCGTGGATACGGCGGTGATGGGGCGTAAGACCTACGAGGTTGGACTGAAGATGAGCGGGGGCAAAACGTTCAACGGATATGGGCTGAAGTGCTACGTTTTTTCCAAGAAGCAAAAGCCCGGCGAGCGCGGAGGCGTAACATTCGTTCGCGCCCCCGCAAAAGCGTGGCTTGCACCACTGCAAGAGCAAGAAGGCAAGGACCTCTGGCTGATGGGCGGCGGAGAGCTGGCGCGGATATTTCTGCAAGACGATCTGGTGGATGAGTTATATCTAGGAGTCGTGCCAACGCTGATCGGCCAAGGGATTCCCGCGTTTCCGAATGGTTTTCCGCAGCGAGAGTTTGCGCTGGCCGAGAACAAGTCGTTTTCGAAGGGACTGATTGCGTTGCGGTACGAGCGGGTGCGAAAGAGGAAAAGTAAAAGAGTATAAGCGTTTGAACGTACCAGAGTGGCTGCGCCAGGCGCCTGGCAAGCGCCAAATCAGCGCAGGCACTGGAGCTGCAAAATCGCTGAAATCCCTAGCGGCGTTTGAGTTTCTTAGCAACGCGCTTGATGGATTTCTTGGCTGACACGGCGACCTTTTTCGCGGACTTGACGGCCTTCTTGGCTTCCCTCTTGCCCTGCTTGACGACGCGGCGCGTTTCAGATTTGACTTGCGCAGCGGCACCAGCGACGCGTTCCTTTTGTTCACCGATGGCGGTAGCCGTGCGCTTGGCGGTCGCGACGACCTTGCCGGCGGTGGCGCCGATGGTTTCGCCCGCATCGATCAGGGTGTTGTCAAAAGAGTCTGCGGAAGTCATGGACGCCTCCAGGGAGTCGAGTTAGGAACGCCGCATCATACGTAGAAAAACAGGAAATCAACAGGGGGAAAATACCTGAAATGAGGGGGAGGCGGAAGGGCACAAAAAAGGGGCGTCAGGACATGACGCCCCAGATGGTGAGCCGAACTAGCGAACGCGCACCGACGAAACGCGGTTGTTCCAGGTGTGGCCGCCTTGGTACGACCAATTGCGCAAGTCGACTACATCACGGTTGGTGTTGGATTTACCACCGGTGAAATTACGATCGTTGTAGACGGTTACGCGGGCGCCGCCGAAGACCCGGATGGAAGAGATATCGTCACCCATGTTGCCGAGCGATTCACGACCCTCGCCGCGGCGCAAACAGAAGAAGCTGCCTCCGAAGTTGCGGTCACGATAGAAGCAGGCACCGCCGCTGCTCCAGTTGCCGCCATGCCAGTTGCCGCGTGGGGGCCATTCGGCTCCGGGCTCTGGATCCCACCAACCGCCCCCGGGACCGCCGGGTCCTCCCGGTCCGCCGTTATAGCGGCCAATTACGAAAATGGCCCGGCAGCCCTGCTCGACCCAAAGACCTTGGTGATCAACGCCCCAAGTTCGCCCTTCGATGCAAGGCGAACCGCTGATCTGACGGTCCATTCTGACTTCGCCGGGGCGGTAGCTTCCGCAATATTTGCGATTGTCATTGTTGGCTTCGCATTTGAGGGTTTGTTGCGCGAAGCCGATGGCCGGAAGCACAAGCATGGCAAGCGGCAGCCCGAGGTAACGAAGAATGGCGCTGATTTTCATGAGATCGCTCCTGTTAAAGTCAGGTTGCCAACAACGCCACTCGAAGTTGACGAATTTCTGGTTTAGAGGCGCGGTAGGCAAAAAAAGCGTACCACACGGAGAGCGCGAGGGGTCACGGACGCTACCAAAGAGCAAATACGGCTAGTGGGGACGGCTATGGCGGCGGTCGATCCAAAGTTTGCGTTTTGCTCGGGTACCGGCGCGGTTGAAGGCCGGCGAGGATTGTTGCCGGATTTCCAGCTGGGGCGGTCGGCAACGCATGGATCACGAACGAAATGCGGTGACTACTTTTTGAAAAGATTTTCGAAGGCCTGGCGAGCGTCGAGCGGACGCGAGGGTGTGGCTTCCGCGATCGCAGCGGCCTGAGCGGGCTGCTGGTAGGATGTTGGCGCAGTGTCCTTCTCCACAGTCATGCGGAATTCATAGAACTTGCAAGTGTTTTTGCCGTCTTTGGGAGTGATGCGTTCTGGAACGGGCTGCGTGCACTCAAATTTTGCGCCGGAATCGAAGAAGCGGCACTGTTTGCAGCAGTGGAGCTCGAAATTACACTTGGGGCAGGTGCCGTTGGGATCGAAGCCGGGAGCGAGAACCGCGCCGCAGTTGGAACAGCGTGCGCGGGTGACGGTACCGACCATGCGAGGAGTGCGCGGCCCAAGATGATCGTTTTGTCCGCGGGGGCCGCCGGAGGGCGGTTTTTTTTCAGGACGTGACTTTTTTTCGTCTTTTTCGGAATCGCGGTAACCGCGATGGCTGTACTTACGATCCACAAACGCCTCCGTGCATAGGTCTTCCGGCAAAACGAGCAAGTTCAGCTCGATGCACTGCAGACCTGCACCTACAAAACGGGGAATCGGGCGGTTCTTTCGTTATCACCCTGGTAATCTCAGGCTTGTCTCCGGGTGTCAAACCAAACCCTGAAATCTGTTGGTCCCCAGGTTGCCAAAACAAACCTGCGAGACACTCTGTCTGGGGTTTGCAACACAAACCCTGAAAAGCCTGGTTTTATCCAATCGGATTGCTACACTCGGCCTGGCAACGGATACGGCTTTCAGGTTTCAGATCGAAAGGATTGCCAACGTCCGAGATGCAGGAGATGGGACATCTTTGTTTGTAACTCTATGGGAATTTGAAGTCAAGTCAGGAAGTGAAGAATTGTTTCGGCAGGCATATGGACCGGAAAATGCAACATAAAGCCTAGCCAGTCCTACAACGCACTTTCGGCCGTAGGGCCGAATCCAGTTCATCGGAGTTACTGCTCAGCGAAAGGCCAAATCGGACGAAGCGAAGAGCCGAGAGAGGCCGGAGGCCGGGAGGTCGGATACCAGGAATTCTTGCGGGTAGCCGGCGGAGCGGAGAACGCCTTCGGCGGCAAGGTAGCCGCTGCGGGCCGCGCCTTCCATGGTGGCGGGCCAGCCGGTGGCCGTCCAGTCGCCCGCGAGGAAAAGGCGCGGCGTATTGGTTTCTTGCGCGGGGCGCCAGCGATCCACCCCAGGTTCCGGCGAGAACGTGGCGGAGGCTTCTTTGATGACCGTGGCTTTGACAAGTTGGGCTTCGCGTGCCCCGGGCAAGGCTTGGCGGACTTCTTTCAGGCAAAGGTCGATGATTTCTTCTCGAGATTTTCTAAGCAGGTCGTAGGACGCGCTGATGACCAGCTGAAGATACTGCCCGTGAGGCTGGCCGCTCGTGGGCGAAAGCGGATCCCCGGCTTCGCTCGGGGTGACCTTCGTAACTTTGCTCCCAGCCGCGCGGTATAGCGCGGTCTTGTTGAAGATCCACTGGGTTTGCGTGTCGAGCAACGTGATGAACGGTTCTTGGGTGACTTCACGGTCGAACCAGAAATGCACGCCAGTGATGGGCGAGACTTTGAACTTTTCGAGTTGAGCGAGCGACGGATTGGCGGCGCGAATTTCGTCGGGCAGCAACTCGTGCAATTTGTCTTGCGGAATGGCGAGGACGAAGGCGTCTGCCGTTTCCTCCCTGCCCTCATCGAATTCGACTGCGGCTAGGGCGCCGTCTTTTACACACAAGCGGCGTGCCGGTGAGCGGAGGACGACTTCGCCGCCTCTTCTCTCGATAGCAACACGGCAGCCATCGTAAAGTTCGGCTAGCGGTACGGATGGGACGCCCATGCGGTAACCGCGGCTGTTTTTTAGAAACGCTTTCCAGAAGACGTCGATGCCAAAGCGGGCGTCAGTCCGATCGAGTTCTTCGTCGAGCGCGCTCACGAGAACGACGCGCCAGAAGCGTTCGATGGCGCGCGGAGTCTGTTTGTGGCGCTGGAGCCAAGCAAGCATGGAGATGGGATCGGCGGATTGGTAGGCATCTTTCGGCTTGCCACCGGCGAACAGAATTGCAGCGAGCGCTCGGGCAATGGAGAGTTTGTCTTTTAGCGACAGTGGCGCAAACGCCAGAAACGATCCCGTCATGTGTGCCGGTGCGGGAAGAATGCCCGCCTGCATGACGCCGGTTCGCCCTTGTGGGTCGAGAAAAAACAGCCGGTCGAAGAATTTAATCTTGCCTGCGGCGCCAACGCGTTTGTAGAAATCTTCAAGATTGGTACAGCAGCCGAGAGTAACGTGCTGGCAATTGTCCACGTGCTCGCCGTTGGGCAGCGCGTAGGAAGTGGCGCGTCCCCCAAGGTAGGGGCGCTGTTCAAAGAGACGTACGCGGCAGCCTGCGTCAGCCAGCGCGACGCCGGCCGCCAGCCCCGCCAGCCCGCCGCCAATCACGATCACGTTTTTCGAGGACATTATCCCGTGTATGCCGCCCGAAGCGTGCGCGGGCGATGAAGAGCATTTTTTCCGCCTTACTGAGGCGGATGCGTTCGCCAAAAACAGCGAAATCGAGTGACTCAATGCGCGCAAGAAGCGCGTTGTAGGTGTGAATGAGCAGCCAGAGCGTGCCGCGGCTGTCGGCGTCAACCAGATCAAGGAGCTCGGAGCCTTCTTCATAAAGCTGGAAGGCGCGATCCGCTTCAAAGTGCAAGAGTGCGCGGACCCCGAGCGTACCTTCATTCTTGGAAAGGTCGGAGGGTGAGACATTAAAGCGTGCCAAGTCTTCGTCGGGGAGGTAGACGCGACCGCGCGCGGCATCCTCGCGGACATCGCGAATGATGTTGGTGAGCTGGAACGCAAGGCCGAGCTTTTCGGCAAGATCGAGCGCGCGTGGATCCTTAAATCCGAAGATGTGCGTGCATGTTAGGCCGACGGTGCCCGCAACGCGGTAGCAGTATTCGCGCAAGCGATCGAAGGTGGGGTATGCCTTGACGGTCAGATCCATTTCGGCGCCTGAGATTTGATCGTGCAGATAGCGCGCGGGCATGTGGAAGCGCTGCATGGAGTCAACCAGCGCAGGAAGAACGTCGTCCGCGCCGTGCGGGCCGGGTTGAAACGCGAGCAGGGAGCTACCATCCACGTAGGGGCGATAGCCAGTGATGGCGTGGTCGAGCGCGGCTCTCCAGTGCGCGAGGCCGCGCCGCTTCACGGCAATGTCGTCGCCGTCGTCGGCAACGTTATCTACCAGGCGCATGAAAGCGTATAGGGCAGCCAGGCCGTCGCGTTTGCCTTTTGGCAGCAAGTAAAAGGCGTAATAGAAATTGCTACGTGCTTCGCGGGCAATACGATGACAGGCTTCGTAGGAATGGGCGATATCCCGATGGGGATTCGCGGGCGGCACATTTTCGAACGCGCCAATTGGTGAAGAATCAGAAGCGATCCCGGCATGCCGTGCCGAGCGCGGAGCCGCAACTTCCGCGTGAGATTTCGTGGAAAATAGCTGTTTGAGCAAAACCCTCGCCAGCAGAGTTACTTGCTTGGCCTTGTTGATCGCGGGGCGGCAATTCAGCGTGTCGTAGCCTTGCGCTTCGATGGCGTCGAGCACGGCGATGCCGCCGCGGCTGAACATTTCCAGATCGACGCGCAGCTTGCCCTCAACTTGCTGTGCAAGTGGAAGACCTGCGGCAAATAGCACCCGGGTGCGCGCGATGAGGTCTTTCATCAGCGTGACGTAATTCTGACGGAAGCGGCGACTCACGATGTCGTCTTCGCTGACTCCGTGGCGCGCGGCCATGTCGAGAGGAATGTAGATGCGGCCCTTTTCCAAATCGCGCGAGACGTCCTGCCAGAAATTGGCGAGCTGCAGCGCGGTGCAAGTAGCGTCAGACAGTTTTTGGCGAGCCTCATCGCGATAGCCACAAAGATATAGCACCAGGCGGCCGACCGGATTCGCCGAGTACACGCAGTACTCAAGAACGGATTCCCATGTGGGATAGCGCTTAACGGTTTGGTCCTGGCGAAAGGCTTTCAGCAAATCGGCGAAGGGCTGCCGCGGGATGTCTTTGCCAACGATGGTTTCGCGCAGCGCCACGAACACAGCATGGGACGGGCGGCCTTCATAACAAAGATTCAGCTCGTGCTCCCACCAGTCAAGCAGTTCGAGCGCGCGCGGTGTGTCGGGAACTTCGTCGCCAAGGTCGTCGGCCCAGCGGCAGTAGGCATAGAGATTGTAGAAATGCTGGTGCAATTCCTTGGGCAGTAGCCACGATGCCACATTGAAATTTTCATAGTGATGGGTGGCCAGCCAGCGCGTATATTGCTGCGCGGTCTCTGCCGAACAGCCCGCGAGCGGGGCGTTTTTGGCGATTTCGAGTTCACCGGGACGAAGCATCAATAGAAAAATTTAAACACAGAACGCGCCGGGAAGGCAGACAGCGCGGAGATTTTGACAAGATGCAAACACCAAGATCACGGCCGGACGGCTAATTTGATCTCACCGCTACGTGCTTTCATGCGCTCAAATGCCTGCGGCAGGTCAGCCAAGCGGATTTCCTCGGTAACGAAATCCTGGGCGGAGATGTCCCCCCGGCGTACTGCTTCGAGAGCTTCGCGGATAAAACGCGGTGTGTGGTGAAAGGTTGAGATGACCTTGATTTCAGAATAGTGGATGGCGGCCGGTTCGATTTCGACTTTTGTGCCTGAAGGCAGACCGCTAAAGAAATTGACCACACCGCCGCGACGAATCATGCCCAGGGCAAGCTGCCACGCAGCCGGATTGCCGGCCGCTTCAACCACCGCGTCCGGTCCACGCTGGTCCTCGGTCAGAGCTCGCACGGTGGCCATAGGATCGGGCGTGGTGGAAACGTTGATGGTAGCGTGGGCGCCAAGCTTGCGGGCAACATCGAGAGGCGCATCGCGGCGCGCCAGAGCAAGGACCCGAATCCCACGGCGCGAAAGCATACGCACAAATTTAAGGCCGATCGGTCCACAGCCGATCACCACCGCGGTGTCGCCAGTTCGCAGTTCCATTTCGTGGATGCCGCGAAGCACGCAAGCCAGCGGCTCGACCAGGGCCGCGCTCTGATCATCCACCGAGTGCGGCACTTCCAGCATATTTTCCGTCACGATGCGGCCGGGGATGCGCATGTACTCGGCATAAGCGCCGTTGTTAAACAGCAAGTCGTCACAAAGATTTTCTTGCCCGCGGCGGCAGTGATAGCAGCGGAAGCAAGGAGCGGAGTTGGCTGCAACCACGCGCATGCCCATCCGCCAGCGAGCGTCCACACGCTTGCCAACTGCGACCACCTCGCCGACGACTTCATGACCGAATACGGCGGGCGGACGAATCATCTTGGCGTGGTAACCACGTTTCCAGACTTTGAGGTCGGTGCCGTCAGTGAGCGCCAAACGCACACGGAGCAAAACTTCGTCGGGGGCCAGCGCAGGGACTTCAATCTCTTCAATCCGCAAGTCTTCGCTGCCGTAGAGTACCGCGGCAGTCATCTTAGGCGGAACGACCCGCCGCGCCAGAGCTACCACTTCATCAATGGCCGCTTCGATGGTTTTCTTTGCGGATGATGTTTTCATTCGTGCGTAATCAAGACTTTCAGCGACTCCGAGGTCGGGTTCGCGGCCAGCTCCAGCCCTTCCTGGATTCTAGCCAAAGGAAAGCGGTGTGTGACGATTTCCATCACCGGCAGTTTCTTCTGCAGCACCAGGCTCGCGGCTTCCTCTTGGATGTCCACGGCTGCACTGTAGCTGCCCAGAATTTCCTTTTCGTCGATCCCCACAGCCGAGGCAGGAAACGTTATCCGAGTCACGGGGTCGTTGGCGGCGAAAAGCAGGACCCGACCGCCGGGCCGTGCCGCTGCCAGAGCTTCTTCCACCACGGCGGGATGCGCTACCGCAACCAGAACCGCATCCGCCCCCCTGCCCTCAGTTCGAGCCTTGACCTCTTGCACCAGCTTACCATTTGTAGGGTCAAAAGACTCGATTGCCCCTAACGTCAAGCTCTTGGCCCGGCGCTCGAGCATAGGGTCACTTGAATAGATGCGCGCGCCGGTCAACTTGGTAACCATCAAGAGCTGCAGTCCGATGGGCCCACAGCCGGCGACCAGGACGGTTTCGCCTGCCACTACGCGAGCTTTTTGCACGGCTTTCAGGATGGTGTTGATGGGCTCGAGAAAGGTAGCTTCCTCAAAGGAAACATTGTCGGGCAGAGGAATGATGCCGCGCTCGGCAACCCAAGGCATAGCCTTCACGTATTCGGCAAAGCCTCCGCCGTTGGGGGCGAAGCCGGCCGTCAGGCCGGTAGTCTTGTACTGTTTGCATTGCGAGAAGAGGCGACGTTCGCAGTAGAAGCATTTCTGACAGGGGATGTGGTGGAAACTCATTACGCGGTCGCCGGGGCGGAATTTGGTGATGCCCGAACCGGTTGCGACGACCGTTCCGGCAAGTTCGTGGCCGAGGATTTGCGGCGGCTCGACGTAACGCTGAAAGATTTTCTTGATATCCGTGCCGCAGATCCCGCAGGCGGCGACCTTAATTAGAACTTCGTCGGCGCCGACTTCGGGAACGGGTACCTCTTCCACGCGGACGACACTCTGGTCGCGATAGACGCCAGCGCGCATTGATTTTGGCACAGGACCAAGTGTTCGTAGAGATTCCGTCGCTGTCGAAACCATAGTCATCTTGCCGCCACCTCTTGCAATTCGGGCGGCGGCCATCCGTGCGAAGCAAAAGAAAGTTTCTTGATAAAAGCCTCCAGAAAATGAGCCAAGGCTTGCGCGGCCGTCTTGCTGTCGCGCCCCAGCCTGATCAGAGCGGGTAATTGCAAAGGATGCCGTGCAACGAACCGAGCGACTCCGGCAATTTTGACGTGCCCCAGCTCATCCACGGCGGTGTCGACAATTGCCGGCATATCGGTGCCAACGTCGTCTGATATGACGCGGATCGCAACAGCCGGCTTTCCTTGCGTGGCGGCCGCTGACAACACTGCAAAACTCTCCATCTCCACCGCGTCCGCGAACGGCGCGAGAGTACTTTTCTCCTCGACCGTGCGGACAACGTGGTCCGATGTGAGAAACATGCGTACTCCGACAGCTCCGTCATTTTGCGCAGCGTGAACCAGATTGCGAGCACAGGCAAGCGTCTTTGCCTGGCCAAGCTGCTGGATGGCGTCGGCCACAAGAATTCGGCCCACCTTGTGGCTTTCCTTCAGGGCACCGGCAAATCCAGACGCGATGCATGCCTGATAGGGCTCGGCGAGCAGCACATTCGCTACGCGGAACGCATTTTCGACACCCATTCCCGTGATAACGAAATCCACCTTGGCCCTTCCCACCTGTGCCCGGAAGATCCCTACATCGTTGATCGTGAGTGATTCGAGGTCGCGGAGTCTTCGCCAGGGGGCGAATTCGGCTTCTACGGCGAACGTGACCAGGATGCGCATAGGCGAAAGTAAAAATTGTGCCCGCACAGGCTGAAGCCTGTGCTACCAAGCAAAATCTGACGCGAAGGGCCCGACAAACTTTAAGCGGCTCTGGCGCGCGCAATTTTTTTGGCCCGGCGCGGAGCAATGTAGCCGTTCGCTTCATACCAGCGCACCGCGCGCTCAAAGGCTGCTGAAACCGGGCCGGCCCGAAAACCAAGATCCCGATCCGCCCGCGAGCAATCCACAAACATCATGTGCTGCGCGATCTTTACGCCTTCCACTGGAATCTGCGGCTCGCGCCCAATCAGCCGTGAAAAAGCCGTCTCCGCATAGGCTACACCCAGCGCCACGCCGTGCGGGATTTTTAGCGATGGCGCTGGCAACCCGGTCAATTGCGCAAGAAGGTTCAGCACGCCCTTCAGCGTCAGGTTTTCCGAACCGAGGAGATAGCGTTCGCCAGCAATTCCCTTTTCCGCGACCAGAATGTGGCCTTGAGCGCATTCTTCCACACCAACAAAATTCAGGCCGGTTTCGACATAGCCGGGCATCTTGCCATTCAAAAAGTCCAGAATAATTTTGCCGGTGGGCGTCGGTTTCCAGTCCCACGGACCCACGGGAGTCGTGGGCATGGCTACGATGGCCGGAAATCCCTGCCGCGCCGCGTCGAGCACTTCCTTTTCCGCAAGCCACTTGGAGCGTTTGTAGTGGCCGACCATTTCTTCGAGCTTCGCGTCAGTGAATTCGTTTGGGTGTTCCGGACGGTCCACCGCGATGGTGGCTACGGTGCTGGTATAGACGAACTGCTCCACGCCGACTCGTTGCGCGGCTTCCAGCAGATTCTTGGTGCCGCCAACGTTGGAATCGTAAATATCCTGCGAACGCTTGGACCACAAGCGGTAGTCCGCAGCGACGTGAAAGACGCGCTGTACGCCAGCCAGCGCGCGATCGAGCGACGCGGCATCGCGCAGATCGCCGGTCATGTATTCGAGCGGGAGATCGGCGATGGCACGGTTGTTGCTAGATGGACGCAATAGAACGCGAACGTCCGCGCCACGCGCAACCAGTTGCCGCGTCAAATGGCTGCCAAGAAAACCGGCTGCGCCAGTGACCAGAATTTTTGGTCCCGAGCTCACGCGGTTTCCTCTACCGTTGCCGTTTCGTCTTCGGTGAGAGCCGCTGCGGGAACCAGGGCGGCGATTTGGTCGCTCCGGAAAACGTAAGAAGCTTCCAGGTGGCGTGAAAAATTCTCCCAGCGCGAGCAGCGCGCCAAGGAATGGATTTCTTCGAGCTTCTCTTGCGCGGCCCGGCCGTTGGCGGGCGACCTTCGGCCACCCGACGAGACGATGAAACCATCCACGTCGTAGCGATCCAAGAATTCAAACAGTTCGCCGGTTTCGCAGACTTCCGTTTTCTCCATCACGGTGACGTGCGCGCACACGTGAAAACCGGAAAGCTTCGCGGCACGGATTCCTTCCATAACCCGGCGAAATGCGCCCGGGCGGCCCCTGATCTGATCGTGAAATGCTTCCCGGCCCGCCAGCTCGACAGTCAGAAACAGCCGCGGATCGGGGTAAAATTCGTGAATGCGCTGGCGCAACCGCTGCCCATCGGTGTGCACAAAAACATTACGCAGCCTCGCGTTCAGCGCAAACGCCACGCGGCCGACTTCAGCGTGTTCGAGCGGTTCGTTGCCGCCAATCCACAATACCGGCGCCGCCGTGTGCGCGGCCGTGCGGACGGATGCGGCAGCACTATGGCTATTCCCATCAGAAACGCAGTCACCGCCATTTTCGTGCAAAGCAGGCAGCAATGCGGCGGACAAGTGAAAGATCGTAGCGCTGTGCTCGCCGCTAGCGAAAGACCGCGCCACACGACTGCGCCACAAATCCAGTGTCAACATTAAAGGGAACTTCATGCGTATCAGAAGCCGCTGCGCAGCCGGAACTCGTCCGGGCGGAACTTGACGGCGGAAAATTCCGGCTCGCCGGTGCCGTGCGATTGCTTATAGAAACGCGCGAGTGCATAAACTGGAAACGAGTTGCGATACAGGTGGTATTTCAAGTAGAAAACGCACGGGAAGCCGGTGCCGGTAAAATCATTTTCGTCCCAGGATCCGTCTTCGTTTTGTTGGCGTACCAGAGATTCGGCAGCTTTAGAAACCGCAAGATCACCGGGATCGGCAGCGGCCAGCAATCCGATTAAGCCCCACGCGGTCTGCGAGGGCGTGCTGTTTCCCTGCCCTTTCAAAGACTCCACGTGATAGCTGCGCAGCGATTCGCCGAAGCTGCCGTCGGGCTTCTGCACCGCTTTCAGCCAGTTCACGGCGCGTTTGCAGTAGTCTTGGGCGTTTAACGAGACGGTTTCGAGAGCACGCAGCACGCCGCTCGTTCCATATACATAATTGACTCCCCAGCGGCCAAACCACGAACCATCCTGGCACTGATCTTTCAGCAAGAACCGTACGGCTCGCTGCACCGCGGGATGCTCTTTAGGCCATCCGAAGCGGCCGAGGCATTCCAGAACGCGAGCCGTCACGTCTGCTGTGGAGGGATCAATCATGGCGTTGTGGTCGGCGAAAGGAATGTTGCACAAAATCTTGCGGTGGTTGTCGCGGTCAAATGCAGCCCAGCCGCCGTCGCGATTCTGCATGCTCAACATCCACTGAATGCCGCGGCGCAGCGCGCCTTCCATGCGCTTTTCATCGGGAAATTTCACGCGCTGCAAAGCCATCAGCACAAATGCGGTGTCGTCCACGTCGGGATAGTAGTCGTTGCGAAACTCGAACGCCCAGCCACCCGGTTCGGCATCCTTGTTTTTCACCTGCCAATCGCCAGGACCCAAAATTTGTTTGGACAAAATCCAATCGGCCGCTTGCACTAGCGCAGGATGATCGGGCGCGACGCCGGCTTCTTGCAGTGCGACCATGGCGATGCAGGTGTCCCACACCGGCGAAACGCACGGCTGCAACCGAATGGTGTTCGCGTCTTCGATCTCGAAACGAGAAAATTCCTTAATCTCGCGCCAAGTCAATGGATCATCCGGTCCGTGTCCCAGCGCCATCAGCGCAAAGATCGAATTCATCATCGCCGGATAAATCGCCGCCAAGCCGTCGGTACGCTCGATGTGCTGCAGCATCCACTGCTTGGCTTCGCGGATGGCGCGTTGGCGGAGCGGCTTCCAGGGCAGCCTTTCGTAAACTTTCAGCGCGCGGTCCAGCGCCAGGAAAACATTCTTCCAGGAGATGAGCTGCTCGCTCCAGTCAAATGCAGCTTTTTTGTTCGACGCATCCTTGAACAATTCGTCCACGCGAGCGTGTTCGGCCAAACGCCAATCCGGCCGCAACGCACTCAAAATTGCCATGGGAATGACGATGCCGCGCGTCCACGAAGACATCTCGTAAATGTTGATGAAAAACCAGTTGGGCAGCAGCATCAGCTCCGGTGGAATCGCGGGAACCAATTCCCAGCCTAACGCGCCTACCAACGCCAGGTAAAATCGCACGTAAGAGTTAGTGTGCTCGAGACCGCCAAGACGGTGAATCGTGCCACGCGCCGCGGTCAGATGAGGCGCGTTCGGCTCATCTCCGGCGAGTTTCAATGCAAAATACGCTTTGCAGGTAGCATTCAGCTCGGACGGCCCGCCGGGATAAAGACTCCAGCCGCCATCTGCCAGTTGCCGTTGGCGGACATACTTGGCCAGTTTTTCAATGCGTGCCGGATCGGCTTTGCCGAGAACAAAAAGATAATAGATGTAGTCGGATTCGAGCGTGGTGTCGGCTTCCAACTCGCCTAGCCAGTAGCCTTCCTTGGCTTGCAGCGAGAGCAGGTGCTCGGCGCCGCGTTCGATGGAATCAGGGAGTTTTTGCGCCCATTCCTGCTGGCGCGCCGGTGCTGGCGCCGTAGCAGTGGACGAGTACTCTTCACCCATTCTTACGAATGAGGCCATCTCAGCTTTCCCCCAGAATTAGCAACACAAACCCGCCGGACGACTTGTCGGCGGTGCCCTTGCCTGCCTCTAACCCCTTATTTTAGTTACGCTTCCAGAGTGGTCAGGACAGTTTACAGGCTTCCCCGTACTACTCTAAGTATCCCTTCATTCGATGGCACGGGTCAACGCCCAAGATGTACCGTTTTTTGGATTCGATACTGCCGGAAAACGCTACAAGTTCTTCCTCCCCTCGCAGCTCGCGGCGACAGCTAGATCGCGACGGTCGGGGGCGATCCGAGGATGCCCTCCACCAGATGGAAAAGCGGTTCGGGCAACGGTTCGCCTTCGCGCTGCACTAGGGACGGCTTTTCTAGGAGAAGCTGTGCCGGAAGTTGCAACCAGATGGAACCAGTGACTTGCTTTTCGTGAAGGTCACCGCGGCAAACGAAGACGTCGGCGCGGTCGAGCATTTGTCGGGCGGAACTCTTGAAGTCTTCGCGCCGTGCGTCGAAGACTGTGACGTAGAGAGACGGCTTCACGAATTGCAGCAGCGAATTGCTCTCGATGACGACGTTCTGGACTTCGTCCGCGTTGCCGTGGGCGCGCGACGCCGTGGAGGCGAGCGCTTGGCGCAGCAGCGGCATCCCTTCCGCAAGATAACCCTGTTTGGTGCGGAGCCAGAAGGCGCGTTCGGCGCCCGCTTGCAGAAAGCGCGCGCTGTCTGAGCCTGCGTGTGTAAGAGGGTCGCCAGCGGACTCCCAGTCGAGCGCGACCACATGATCGGTCGGCGCGCAATCGCAATCCTGACCGTTCTGAGCGCACACACCATGGCCGTATTGGGTGATCTTTCCCGCGATCCAACGCGCATTGGGCAGAGCAGCGATCAAATCGCAGACCAATTGCGTTTTGCCGATGCTGCGAGTGTGTCCACCGACGACGATCAGCCGGCATGGCGCAGATTTTTGTGTGGCCCCAGAACTCGACAAACTTAGCCCCTTATCCATCTTTTGCTTCTAGCTTTTTGATGCGCGCAGCGAGTTCCGGGAGGCGAGCGAACCAAACGTATTGCTGCTTGAATTTATCCAAAGGCCGCGCCGGTGTGCCCCAGACCACCTGGCCGCTGCGAATGGTCTTGCCGGTCGGAATTCCCGCTTGGGCCCCCGCCACGGACTGATCTTCAAGCGTGCAATGGTCTGCGATGCCCACCTGGCCGCCCACCATCACATGACGGCCCAGTACACTTGATCCAGAGATGCCCGTCTGCGCGGCCACGACCGTGTGCATGCCGATCTCGACGTTGTGGCCGACGTGTACCAGGTTATCGAGCTTAACGCCTTCCGCAATGCGCGTGTCGTCCAAAGAACCGCGATCAATCGTGGTGTTCGCGCCGATTTCCACATCGTCGCCGATTTCGATGATTCCAGTCTGGGGAAACTTCCAATGGCGGCCACCGCCATAAGCGTAGCCGAAGCCGTCCGCGCCAAGTACCGCGCCGGCGTGAATCTCCACGCGATTGCCGACACGAATGCCGGCGTAGAAAGTGACGCGGGGATGGATGCGGCAGTCGGCTCCGATCCAGCAGCCGGCTCCGACTACGCAGTGCGCGCCGATCTGGGTGTTTTCGCCGATGTGCGCGTCTTCGCCGATCACGGCGTAGGGACCGATACCGGCGCTCGGCGCGATTTTTGCGAGCGGAGCGATAACGGCTGTCGGGTGAACGCCAGTTGCGATCGCGACAATTTCCCGCAGCAGCGCGGCTGCTTTTGCGAATGCAACTTTGGGTTCTTTCGCACGGAGCAGGGTCTTGCCTGGCACGGAAATCTCTTCGGGGACTACAACGCAACGCGCCGCTGAGACTGCTGCCCGCTCAGCGTGTTTGGTCCGCTCCACGAAAATTAGATCGTTCGAGGAGGCGCGCTCCGGCGCCGCCACGCCTGTCAACTCCACCGAGCCGTCGCCTTCGAGCGTAGCGCCAACGGCCTGCGCCAACTCCTGCGCGGTTCTCTTCATCGCTCCTCCTGATCGAACCTTTTCACTACAAGAAATCGTACAGCGGCGGCTCGCCGGGTGGCCGGTTTTTCCAGCGCGCGTGGATCCACACCCACTGTTCCGGATACCTACGAATGATCTCTTCGGTAACTTTGGCGAAGCGTTGGGTATTTTCCAATATGTCGTGTTCGGGATCACCGGTGCGAATCAGTTCAAGAGGAGACTCGAAACGCAGGCGATATTTGCTCAGCGCCCCGTCCCACACGGCGTAACCCGGGACCACTGCGGCGCCCGTATGCAGCGCGACACGCGCAATTCCTGCCGTTGTACAAGCGGGGGTGCCGAAAAAATCGACGAATACTCCTTCTTGCGGCATGGTGTTCTGGTCGGCAAGGATTCCGATGGTGCCGGAGGCTTTGAGAATTTTGAGCATGGCCCGCGCAGAATCGTTTTTGAAGATCGGCGCGTTGCCGGATTGGCCGCGGTAACGATTCACCAGCGCATCGAGGGGTGCGTTGTCGAGCGGTCGGGCCATATAGTGCAGTGGATAGCCGTACAATGCGTGAGCATAGGAGGAGAGCTCCCATGCGCCCAAATGCGCCGTGAGAAACAGCACTCCCTTGCCGCGTCGCTGCCCTTCCAGAAAATTCTCATGACCGTCCAGGACGATTACATCTTCAATCTTCTCGCGGGTATAGCGTGGCATGCGGGCGAATTCCGCCGCCATCCAGCCGAGGCTTCGCGCCATTCCGCGCAGGGTGGCCGCTCGTCGCGCATCCGACCAGTTCGGAAACGCCAGCCGAAGATTGAACTCCGCGGTCTTGCGCAGCTTGGGAGTGAGGGCCAACAGCACGCGCGCAACCGCTGCGCCGACGGCGCGCGCCAGCGAACGCGGAAGCAGACCGACTATTTTGAGCACCAGCCACACCAATGCGTACGCCAGTTGTTCCTTCATGTTTGGACATAGTATCTCAGGGCTTGTAAGTACAAGCCCTCAAACCGCATGCTAGAACTTGGGTTTGGGCTTGCGAGAGACACACCACTGAACATCACTTCACAAACTGAAAGCGCTGCGGGCGTAACGCCCGCGCAGCGTATCGGCTGGGCACTCCTTATCGCCGCCACCCTTTACATTTGTTACTTCAGCAATCTGAATGTAATTGGCTTCGTCGGGCCCGATGAGCCGCGCTACGCGTGGATTGCGCGCGACATGGCAGAGACCGGCGATTGGGTGACGCCGCGATTGTACAACCGGCCGTGGTTTGAAAAACCGCCGCTTCTCTATTGGGGCGGCGCTGTCTTTTTCAAGCTGCTCGGCGCAGGTCATCCCGAAGTTGCCGGGCGGCTGCCCAGTGCGATCTGCGCGTTAATTGCGACACTGGCGCTGGCGTGGCTCGCTTGGCGTACCTACGGCGAGCGATGCGCGCGTTGGTTGCTGCTGCTACTGCCAACCAGCGTCGGCATGATCGGATTTTCGCATGCCGCTGCAACGGATATGCCGTTCGCCGGAATGCTCACGATGGCAATGGTGTGTGCGGCTGTGGTTCTGGGCCTAACGAGCAGCGAAAACACGCCGATACTTCCCTATACGCCGTGGGCTGCGCTGTTGCTCTTCGGATTTTTCCTTGGCCTCGCAGTGCTCGCTAAGGGACCGGCGGCCGTCATTTTGTGTGGCGGCACTGTTTTCTTCTGGGCCGTCTTCACCAAGCGCTGGCGCGCTGCGCTGCGCCTTCTTCACCCCGCCGCTATCGCGTCGTTCTGCGTCACCGCCTTGCCCTGGTACATTCTCTGCGCGCGCCGCAATCCCGATTTCTTCCGAGTCTTCATCATCGAACACAACTTCAAGCGCTATCTCACGCCCGAATTCCAGCACATCCAACCCTTCTGGTATTACTTGCCGATCCTCTTGATCGCTTTCTTGCCGTGGGTCACAACCCTGTTCTGGTCATTGTGGATCGGAGTTCGAACACGCGGCTATCATCCTCTGACTTCACTTTTGCTTTCCTGGTCGGCGTTCTGTGTTCTTTTCTTCTCGATTTCCAGATCAAAATTGCCTGGATATATTCTTCCGGCGGTTCCAGCCATCGGACTTCTATTATCTAGGGCCGTGCAGGTACTGGGGCCGGCTCACATCAAGTCTTGTCGCCGGTTTGCGATGGGAGGTTCGCTGTTTTTCGCGGCCATCTCGGTAACACTTTATGCCATCAGCCACGCAGCAACAGGGCAGCCCCATCTGAACAGCAAAGCGGGCACGTCGTTCGCCTTGCTGGCTGTTTCCTTTTCCTTGGCTAATTTCCTCCTGACATTGGCCCTAGAGCATGGGGAGCGCCGTTCTGCAGTTGCACTGCTAGCGTGCCCGGCCGTCCCGATCTTTCTAGCGGTTTTCTTCGCCTCTTGGTTCGCATGGTCGGTTTTTGAAAATGACCCTTCAGGAAAAACCATGGCGGTCGAAATCCGCCGGCCGTTCGCCGAGGCGACGGACGTATTTGTCGGACCGATCAGCCGAGGAAAGCGTTACGGACTAACCTTTTACTTAAACCGAGAGGTCAAGGACTGGGATCCGACCCATCCAAGAGTCGGCACGCTGGTACTTGAAAAGAAGAATTGCCGAGAGGTCGTTCCCGCGCCGTACGCGTGCGGCGATGCAGATTGGCTTGGACGTGCCGGAGCCTTCGTATATTCGATTACGGTAAATGATTCATTTGGCTTGCCCGGGAGTGGGGGGCAGCCGAAGTAGGAAGAAGCTGACGACGCGGTTTTCGTAGAGGTGCTTTTCTTCCTCGGAGAGGGCCACGTAATTGCCGTGCGGCAGTGCGGCGATTTCTTTGGGCTCGGGCGCTTTGATAAACAGCCGGCGCGTGCTGTCGCCCAATTGTTGATCATCCGCCGGCTGCAGAAATAGCTTCGGAACGCCGTTTAGGGAGGATATGCGTGCGGAGAGCGGCGGATCCTGGCGATGCTCGTAATTGAGCCAATCGAAGCTCATTTCCGCCGAACGAACCATGAAGGGAAAGCCGCCCAAACCGGTCTTCGCTACTTCGACTTTGACCATTTCCTTGGGCTCGTCGTAAATCGAATCGAGCACCAACGCTTTCACGCGTTTATCGGACTCCGCCTCGCGCATGGCTACATACGCGCCGAGGTTATAGCCCCACACACCGAAGCTGTCGGAGTCCACATCGGAGCGAAGAGAAATCGCGTCCATGGCCGCTTTCAGCTCCAGCGTTTCGCGGTACCCGAACGCCGTGGTGCCGGGATTCGCGCCGTGCGCCACGAAATCAAAGACGAAAACGTTGTATTGGTGTTCCTGCAGCGCCGAAACAAGCGTCAGCAGCTCGTTCTTGCTGGACTCATATCCGTGGCAGAGAATGATCGTCGGCGCGCCGCGAAACCCCGGAAAGAACCACCCCTCGCGATGGCCATTCGGGCCGGGGACTTCAAACTGTACCGATTCCGGCCGGCCGGGAAAGCTTTGCAGATTGATCTCAGAAGTGGTGCGATTGGGCTTGACGATGCGATAGACCAGAAATCCGGCAATGGCCAGCGTGGCGAGTCCCGCAAAAAACACGACGGCGACGATTGCGGTGAATAGCTTCGTATACCACTTGGTTGGATAGCGGAGCTCGAAGAGAATTGACATACGTGCCTGCGCGACTGGGCGTGCGGCGCTAGCCGCTGTCCTTACCTCGCTCTGAAAATAGGTTCCGGTCTGCCTCGACTGTAGCACGCACTCGAAAGCCCGAAAGGTCAACTCGGTACAGGTGTGTCGCAAATATATCGGGGCCAAACAATCATCAGAGCAGACGCACTGCCTTTTGCCGATCGGCTATGATAGAAAAGCGCAGGGGGACGCGCCGCTCTTTACCCTTCATGAACACTATAGACTTGCGCCAGACCACGGTCCGCCAGATTGAGCCGCTGCTCGAAGAAGAGTCCCTCCATTGGCGCGATGAACTCCATTGGGACTATCGCGGCGCGCTGGAACTCATCAAACGTTTTCTAGAAGCCCACGCACTTTCCGGTTGCGTGGCATATGAGAACGGCACCGCGGCGGGGTATACCTTTTACGTGATGGAGGAATCGAAAGGGCTGATCGGCGGGCTGTACGTTTCTCCGCAGTTCGATCAGGCAGCCATCGCTCGTCGCCTGCTGGAGGAAATGCTTTACGGCATGCGGACGCTGCCAAATCTTTCGCGCATTGAAGCGCAGCTCATGCCCTTCGGCGGGCCGGTCGATAACCCTTTGCGCGAACTGGGGTTCCGGCTTTACACACGGCAGTTCATGCTGCTCGATCTGGCGAAGCCGCTCGATATGCAGTCTGGCGCCACCACCGGCTTGCGTATTTCGCGCTGGCACGATCGCTACTTTGATCCTTGCGCCAAGCTGATTTTTCTGGCGTATGCAGACCATATTGATGGCGATATCAACGACCAATACCGCAGCAAATCCGGTGCGCTGCGTTTTTTGAAAAACATAATTTTGTTGCCCGGCTGCGGGCAGTTCGTTCCCGGAGCGTCGTTCGTTCTGCACATGCCCGGCAGCGACGAATTGCTGGGAGCTGTTTTGACCAGCGAAGTTTCACCTGGCGTGGGACATACCACCCAGCTTTGTGTGATTCCCGGTCACCAGGGCCATGGCCTCGGCCGAGCGCTAATGGTGACCGCAGTAGATGCGCTACGCGGACTAAAGTTCCATGAACTTACGCTGACGGTGACATCCGTCAATCACAGTGCCGTGCAGCTTTATGAAAAGCTGGGCTTCAGGACGCTGAAGTCCTTCACCGCCGGTGTCTGGCCCCGCTAGAAACCTTCTGTTCCGAAATGCCCTCCAGCACTTATAAACGTGCCTAATCACTTACCCCTGAGAGTACCGAAGTACGGTAGTCGGCGAGTAACGCGTTTCGTAGACTGCGCGTATGAATTCCCAGATTTTCGTCGGCTCCAGGTTCACGCCCCGCTGGCTCCCCATTTTCATAGCTGCTTACGGCGCAATCCTCTCGGGATGCCGGCACACAGAAACGGTTCCCGACATCCCGATGACTACCGTGATGCAAAACATCCGCGAATACGGTCACACCGGTAAACTTGCTTCTGCTCCGAAAGCCGAGAATCCCGCCCCCGTGCGTCATGCGCCTCAACTCTACGATCTCGATGAACTTTATAAAGCTCACATAGAATCCATCTTGGCCCGGGAAGACTTTTCCGGTCTGGAGGCCGAGGCCCGCGACGCGCGCCTCTCCCAAGCACGCGTTCAGGGTGGCGGCTGGAAGTTATACTTCTTCTACGAGGCGGTCTCCTTGCCTCCTTCCGGCAAGCAGGCCGCAAATTCGGATTGGCAAGATCACTTCGTTGTGATCCGAAAATGGATCGCCGCTTCCCCGGGTTCTGCGGCGGCACACATCGCCCTCGCCAATGCCTTCGTTAATTATGCATGGGCCGCTCGCGGGAATGGGTACGCCAACACCGTTTCCAATTCAGATTGGAGGCATTTCCATGAGCGGATTGGAATCGCGAAAGCCGCGTTACTCGACGCCGCAAAGACGGAAGAAAAATGCCCTTACTGGTTCGAGGTTATGCAGATGGTAGCGCTTGCCGAAGGCTGGGACAAAGCACTAGCGCGCGAACTCTTCGATTCCGCGACGGCTTTTGCTCCGAACTACTATCACTTCTATCGTGAGTACGCCAATTTTCTGCTCCCTAAGTGGTACGGCGAAGCAGGCGAAATGCAGGCATTCGCCGAAGAAGTGTCTTCACGTTTGCCGGCCCCGGATAACTCCATCATTTATTTTGAGATAGCCAGCCTCGAGGCATGCCAATGCGATGAGCGGCGAGATGCCCTAGAGGGAATGTCCTGGCCCCGAATCAAGACCGGCTATGAGAATCTGAAACGGCTCTATGGAACTTCTAAGCTGAAATCAAACCGATTCGCCTACATGTCTTATCTGGCTCACGATAAGCCTGCCGCTCGAGAGTCCTTCGATCAACTGGGGGACGATTGGGAAGTCACCGTCTGGCACAGCGCCGCGGATTATCAGGTTACAAAAAAGTGGGCCTTCGGCGATTGACGCCTTACTTCCTTACTCGGTCCTTCAGCAGGTTTTTCAACTCGGCCATGAATTCTTGCACATCTTTGAAATCCATGTAGACGCTGGCGAAGCGGACGTAAGCAACTTTGTCCAGCTTCTTGAGACGGTGCATGATCATTTCCCCGATTTCGGTAGTGGTCAGTTCCCTTTCGGTGGCTTCTTGGACCACGCTTTCGATTTCGTCCACGATGGCTTCGAGCTTCGGAGTGGCTACGGGCCGCTTTTCGCAGGCCTTCAGCAGGCCTTGCAGGATTTTCTGGCGCTCGAAACGTTCACGGCGGCCATCTTTCTTGATGACCATGTATGGGATTTCGTCAATGCGCTCGTAGGTGGTGAAGCGGCGCTCGCATTTGAGACATTCCCGCCGCCGCCGAATCATGTCGCCGGTGCGACCTTCGCGCGAATCAATCACCTTATCGTCCAGATGCCCGCAGAATGGACACTTCACTCGGCCATTTCTCCCTTACCACCCGCTTGAACTTTTTCGTGAGTGGTTCCGTGTGCGGCAATTTCCTTGAGCTCTTCTTTCTCGTGCTCGGCCATTTCTCGCAACTGGCCAAGAGAAACACCTTCGCGAATCAGCAGCGGAATACCCGCTATCGCGCAGCCCGCGAAGGTCACCAGCCACAGCACAATCGCCGCCGCCACCGCCGTCTCCGCGTCTACGCCAAAAACCTTGGTAAACGCAAAAATCGCTAGCGCCTGCGAGCCGCCTCCGACCGCCGGTAGCTGAACTGCGGAACCCACTAGGGTGAACGCCAGCACCAGCATGCAGTCGCCGATACTCAATTCCGCAAGACGGCCTCCGAAACTTTGCGCGACACAGTAATACACTACCAGCACCAGAAACCAGTGCAGCGCCGAGTAAATAACCGAACCCAGCAAGTCGCCGGCAGAGCGCACCGTCTGAATTCCAGTGATGAAGCCCAACACGACCTTGGCAAGGCTAGCCCGCCAGCCGGAACCGTCGCGCCATCCCTGCAGCCGCGCTTCGAGCAACGCGGTTCCGTGCAATCGCAGGTAAATCAAAAAGGCGATGGCTCCGCCCACGCCCACGGCGAGCAAGGCGCCCGCGGTGCGCGCAGCCCTGGCTATCGTCTCCGCGGCTTCGCCCGAGTGAGCACTGCCTTTGAAGACAATCAAGGCGATGGCCGCAATCACGGCCATGCTGGCGACATCGAAGAGGCGCTCGAGCACCCAGATTCCGAAGATGTCTGCGACGGGATGCTTGGCACGTTTGGCTAGAAGCAGGGGGCGGATGGGTTCGCCAGCACGACCCAAAAGAAAGACCGATGCAAAACCTGCAAGCGTCGCGGGATAGATTTCCCAAAATCTCGCGCGGCCGAGATTGCGCTGAAAGACTTGCCAGCGGAGAGAACGCAGGGCGTAGCAACCGTAGATTAGAAGCATGCCCGCAGCAAGCCAGAGTGGATTGGCTCCCTTGATGGCGGCCCATAACTTGCCCCCGCTGAACCCCGTCAGGCCAAGTGACCCGCTTGAGCGATACACCAAAAATCCACCGAGCATGACAAGAACGGCAATCAGCAGCCACTTCCTTACGGCGGCATTGAGCCCCTTGCGACCGTCGCCTGGCTGAACCGTTCGATCGTTCCCTGAGATATCGGCCTCCTTAGCTCCACTCGCTAATACGACGGATGAGCCTACTGGCGGTCCATCATATCCGTCAAGCAACCTGAATTTCTCTACTCGGCAAGAATGCCCATAAGTTCACGCATTCAGATTCAGGCGCGATTGATTTCCGGATGTCCGTTCGCACCCAGCAGCGAAACCACCGCCACTTCCGGGTGCAACAATAAATCAACCTTAGCAGTTTTCGCGTTGGCCGGCCTTGGTAGCACCAGAAGACCGCTTGTTTAACAATTGGCACTCTGGTGCGCACTCGCAGCACCCAATCAGGTTGGCGCACCCTATGCTTGACAGCATTTGGCAGGTACAAGTTCGAACCTCGACGCACAAACAGCTCCGCAGGAGGCATGGCCGTTGGATTCCCAAGCCGGTTCACCACCCACAATGGGCAAGGCCGACCACTTCTGGCAATGGGGACTATCCATATATTTGAGTTGGATTCTTTGTCCCATACGTTACGGCACTCCGAGCGATACCATCGACAGCACTTGGCTATTCGCTCTGAATTGGGCCGCTGCGCATCATCTGCTCTTCGGCCGAGATATCGTTTGGACCTACGGACCACTCGCTTATCTCTTGATGCCGTTCGATGTCGGCCACAATCTAGCCAAAGGACTGGTCTTCCAAGCGGTGCTTTGGACCTTGCTGGTGGTGGCCTTGTGGGATCTCTTGGTGCGCAGCAATGTTCCGCTTCGCAATCTTCAGCTCTTTTCCATTTTCTTGGCCTTATCCTCAGCCAACTACTCGCAGGGTCCTTATCCGGGTAGCCTCTTGCTCCCACTCGCGTTGATTCTTCTCGTCCATTTCCGATTCCACGGCGGTATGGTGCGGTATGTGGTCGCGCTTGTCCTTTTGGGTTTGGTGCCGTTATTTCAGTTGGTTGGCACCGTGGTTGTGTTCGGACTGCTCGGTGGGTTCCTCTTGGACCGGCTCTTCAGCCGCGCACCCGGCGTAATTAGAGAAGTCACGCTCGCGCTGCTCATTCCTCCGGCAATAGCCACTGTCACCTATCGCATCGTCGAGGGCTCGTTTGACGGCCTGCTGGCTTACGTCAGATCGAGCCGCGAACTGGCGCAAGGCTATGTCCTGGCCATGTCCTCTCCTGGCACACACGAGCAGTGGTATTTCACCATGCTGGCCTTGGCGCTCTTGTTTGCTGTTTTCGGACTCTTGAAGGCCGCAAACCGCGAGGCAGCGCAATTCTTCGTTCTCATTCTAGCCGTTCCGATCATGTTTGCGCTTCGCCACGCCCTGGTACGACAGGATAGTTGGCACGTAACCCAATTCTTTTGTTTCGCAACTTTGGCCCTTGCTCTCATTGCTTTGACAGTTCCATTTCGCCGGCCCTTCGTAGAAGGTCTGTCGGCCACGGTGCTGCTCTTGTTTTTCTATCTTTGGTGGGGAACTGTTGCAGCACGCAGCTTTCCGGCCGCGGCCTCGTTCCTTTCTGGCAGCAAGGTCCCGGGTCTCATCTGGGATTCGCTGCACTACTCTTCTCTCGATCGTTCGCTTCGTGAGGCTGCTCAACGGAATGCCCGCGAATTCGGTCTGGAGCCCGCCATACGAGAGATCGTCGGGCATGAGCCGGTGGGTTTCTTGTCCGCCAATTATGACCGCGCGCTCGGAGACGACCTAAATCTGTCTCTCTTTCCGGTGGTACAGAACTATTCCGCCTATACGCCCTATCTCGACGAACGCAATGCCGACTGGGTCACTTCCCGTGGGCCGCGGTTCCTGGTTTTTGAGAACTTGGCTATCGATGACCGGCATGTGTGGACGGAAGCTCCCGCAACCTGGGCTGCGGCTTACCGCTGGTACCAGACCCGGGCCGTGGGAAAGCGACATTTGTTGTTGGAGCGCCGCGACCAGCCTCGTTTTGGCCATTTTGAATCGATCCGATCAAGCACCATGCAGTTCGGAGAAAGTATCGTGGTTCCGACATCCGTCGATCCCTTATTCTGGACCATGCACTGCTCTCTCAATCGAGAGGGAAAGTTGCGCGCGCTTTTTCTCTCTGTTCCTGAGGTTACCATGGCGGTTCATTACGAAAACGGCCACAAGAAAACGTTCCGAAGCTTGGAGCAGGAGGGTCCTTCGCCCGGAAACCTGCCAGTCAACTTGGCCCAGTTTGCCCATATGTTCGACGGTCGTCCGAGTCCCGACACCGCGGTGCAAAGTCTTCAATTCGGGGGCCCGGGAGGCAGTTCCTATCAGCAGACCTGCCTGTTGCAGTTCTTTCGTATGGCACCTTAGTCAGACCACGGCGGCCGCTCGGGCATCGGCTTGTCTCAGGCGGGCCTCCCAAGTACTATCCCGAGCAATGGCTTATCGGTGCCCAGCTCAACCAGGGGAACAATTTGGGGGCAATTTACGTTCCATATTGTGGCAGACCGAATTAGCCGCTCAAGGGGCCACTCAAGGGGCCACTCGGGAGGCGCCAGAGCTAGTTACGGTAGCCGCCGCGGGTGCATGGGACCAGCGGTAACTCTGGGGCTTTTCGACAAGCTTTTGAGGATGCGAGGCTGATTTTCCGTTGGAGCAGGATGCCCAACTGGTCCAGCAATGCCTCCAGGGAGACGGCTCTGCCTGGGAGGAACTCGTGCGTCGCCACTCGCGCCGCATATTCAATATCTGCTATAGGTTTACCGGCAACCGGACAGAAGCCGAGGACCTCTCGCAGGATGTGTTCCTTCGGGTGTACCGTACGCTCGCCAGCTATCGTTCGGCGCACGGCGGATTTGCGACTTGGATGACCAGCGTGACGCGCAACCTTTTGATTGACCATTACCGCCGCACCAAACGCGATCGCATCACCGATTCGCTCGACGACGCCATGCCGGTAGTGGAAAGCAAGGAATCGTCGGGGCGGCGGCCGGATGAACAGGCACTGCTGGGTGAATTGAGCGCACAAGTGCAAACGGCATTGACGCACTTGTCGCCGGAATTGCGCGAAGCGGTAATATTGCGGGACCTGCAACAACTTGAATACAGTGAGATTCAAGCGGTGCTGGCGGTGCCGGAAGGCACGGTAAAATCAAGAATCAACCGCGGACGCATCGAGCTGGCACGGATTTTGCAACAAATGGGGGTTCGCCCATCATGAACTGGACTTGCGAACAAACCGAACTTCTGTTGACGGACTACCTCGATGGGCTGTTGCCTGCCGATGAGCACCGGGCGTTTGACCTGCACGTGAACTCGTGCGAGCGCTGCACGCCACTGGTTTCGAGCGTGATGCACGCGATGAGCAGCCTGCGAGCGTTGCCGGAGCTTGAAACGCCGCCGCGTCTGGTTTACAACGTTCTGGACGCAACGCTCGGACCGCGCGAGACAGTGAAGGGCTGGGCGGCGTTTTTGGCGTGGTTGCGGAGTATGGCTTCGCCGAAGTTTGCCTACGGCGCCGTTTCGTTGGCGGCAACGTTCCTGATGATCGTGACGGTGTCGGGCAGCGTGAACTGGAAAAAACCGAAGCTGGCGGATCTGGCGCCTTCCAATATCTACCGCAACACCAATCGACAAGTGCATTTGGCTTACGCGCGTGGAACCAAGTATGTGAGCGATCTGCGCGTGGTTTATGAAATTCAGTCGCGCCTGCGGCAGGACAACGACCTACCGACCAACCGCGAAAACGCGACACCGGAATCCAATCCACAGCCGGGCCGTACCGACGGTAGCGGCCCAAAAACTCCGCGGCAACAGAACCGCGCGAACGACGTTTCTTCACAGCTCCAGGTGCTGGCGGAGGAATTTCCCCTCCTCAGCGGCAAACTCAGCCTTGTCGCGAGCGGTAAGCTCGCTGTGCGTTGACGGAAGGGAGAATTCGATGAAGTGTGCTGTCCATTCGGACATGGACGCAACCGGGTACTGCAGAAATTGCGGCAAGCCGATGTGTGCGGCGTGCGCGCGGCCGGTGCGTGATGTGTTGTACTGCGAGGATTGTCTCGCTACGGTAATGGGACATGGCACTCCCGCGCCTGCACCGGCGACGACCGGCTTTGCGTCGCGGCCCGTAGAACCGTCTGCTGCAGTGCCAGTGACTCCTCCCATGCCTGCGTATGCACCGCCGCCCGGAGCTCCCTACCAAATTCGGCCCACCGCCAGCAGCAGCCCGACGGTCGCTTTCATCCTCGGGCTATTTCCGGGGTTGGGAGCGATTTACAACGGGCAGTACAACAAAGGACTGATTCATATCGCGATTTTCGCCTCCATCATCGTAGCGCTCTCCACCGATATTGGAGACGGGCTCGGCGCAATGTTGGGGATCTTCCTGGCGGGCTTCGTTTTCTATTGCGCTTTTGAGGCAATGCGGACGGCGCAAGCCAAACTGGCCGGCACAGCACCAACGGATCCGCTGGAATCCTGGAGCAAGGAACGCCCGATTGGCCCGATCATTCTGATTGGATTAGGTGCCCTGCTGCTGCTGAACAATTTTCGCTTTTTCGATTTCATCCGGCTGGGGCGCTTCTGGCCGCTGATTCTGATCGGTGTGGGTTTTTACATGTTCCGCAACCGGCTTTCCGGACGCTAGCACTGGAGGAAGACGCAACGATGAGCAATCCGGCCCGCTGCACATGTCCGCGGTGTTCGATCCGCAACCTGATGGGCCCCGCGGTGGTAACCACCATCGGTGTGCTTTTCTTGCTGAGTGAAATGGGCAACGGATACTTTCACATTGGCCACACTTACCCAGTCCTGTTCATCGTGATTGGGGCGATTCTGCTCGGGTCGTCGTTAGCTTCGATCGAGGGGCATGTGGAAGCAAATTTGCCGCCGATCCCGCCTCCAGTGAACCCCGAACCTCCCGCCGTGCCGCCATATTCCCATCCCTCCGCAGGACAGGGACTGTAAGCCATGGCAAACGGCTACCCAACCCGTCCGCGCACCAGCGGAGTGTTCAGCGGACTGCTGCTAATCATCTTTGGCGTGCTGTTACTGCTGCACAACTACGGGCACTTGTCGCTGCACGACGTTTTTGGTCACTGGTGGCCGCTGATCTTTATCTTTTGGGGAGCTAGCAAACTTTACGAGCGAACCGTAGCGCAGCGGCAAGGCCGCGCGTATGGCTGGATTACGCCGGGCGAAGTTTTCCTGGTGCTGGGACTGATGACCGTGGTCGGTCTTGTGATCGCCTGGGACATCGCCAAATCCCGCATCCCCGACCTCGATATTGACGTAGGTGATCCGTATTCCTATCCGATTGATATGCCTTCGCAAACGATTCCGGCGAATGCCCACATTATGATCCGCGGCGGGCGCGGAAGTATAACCGTGCGCTCGTCCGAGGATCCGAGCTTGCGGCTCTCTGGCGAAAAGTCCATTCGCACGCTGAGCGAAAGGGACGCCGAGAAGCGCGCGCCGTCGATCGGTATTGGCGTCACTCAGAATGGCGATAGCTACGAAATCCGGCCGACAGGTTTTGAGCTGGGCGATTCGCGCGTATCGGTCAACATGGACGCCGTGGTGCCAAAAGGATCCGCGCTGACCGTGCGCACCGAACGCGGCGACGTCAACATCTCGGACATGGGAACGGACGTGGTGGCCAGCACCCGCAACGGCGATATAGAGGTCAACGACACTGCCGGCAACGTAAGCGTGGACACCAGCAAAGGCGATGTTAAAGTCACCGACACCAAAGGCAACATCAAGGTTTCCGGGCGCGGCAGCGACATCGAAGCGGTAAATGCCACGGGCAGCTTGGTGGTGGACGGGGAATTTTTTGGCTCTATTCGCGCGGACAAGATCGCCAAAGGCGTGCGCTTCGTATCGCAGCATACCGATCTGACGCTGACGCAGTTGGGCGGACATTTCGAAAAAAGCTCCGGCAATCTGGAAATTGCCGACGCGCCGGGCAATCTGTCATCACGCACCAAGAACGCGTCGGTGTCCCTGGAAAATGTGACCGGCAAGATCGTGCTGGACAATACCAACGGATCTGTTGAAGTACGCTTTTCGAGCCCGCCCAAAGAAGACGTCACCATCAACAATGTACGCGCTTCCGTCACACTGCTGATACCGGCGGGTTCAAATTTCGAGATTCAGGCGGATTGCCACTCCTGCGACATCAATTCGGAGTTCAGCGGCGGAAGTCTGAATCAGACCAAGACGGAGAAGGGCGATTCCCATTTGGAAGGCAAGTACGGAGCTGGTCGCGGACCCAAGATCATTTTGAAGACGAGCTACGACTCCATCGAAATTCGCAAGACCACGTAACAGCGCAGTTGAAAAGGGCTTATTCCACCAGGTCAACGCGAACTGCCAGCCCTTCCGGCGCCTTCTCGATGAACTCTTCTCTGCTTGGTCCGCCCGCAAGGCGGATGCGATTTTCGTCGGCGAGTTTCGCCAGTTCACGACGTACACTCTTTTCCGGGACATTGTAGAAAGCGGAAAGCCGCTGCGTGCTGATGAAAGCCGAGTCACGCGTAGCCCGCGCCAAGCGCAGGATTTCCTGTCTCATTAACTCGGTCGGAGTCATAGATCTCCTCTAAATTTTTTGCTGGACCAGGCCTGGGACCGGGGGGAACGAAGCCGGGCAAGTATACGCGATGGGCAAAAAGTTGCAACTCAATCGATCGTGCTTCGCTTCACATTCAAGGGTCGGTCACCAACTCGCCGCACCTGCTTCTAAACCGTACGGCTGCTTTATGTATTCAAGGACCAAAGAGGTCTCGCTAGCACAACCGCTCGCCACCGCGCTTGTCTCAGCAATTCGTAAACTTTCATGGGCTCGATTTACCGGACGTGCAGTAACGCCGTGAAATAGGCCGCCTTCCCTTTCACGGTCGCCAGCCGCAGTCCTGTCCCAAGGCGCCATGGCATTCCTATTTCCTCAGCAGGGCGCGATGGCAGGCAGGATGCACCAAGGGAGATAGAAGAGTGAACTAGGAGGTTCAGGACTAACAGGTCTTCTGCTTGCTGAAGCGCGAGACTTCTCTCCCGGAAGGAGGGGGTCACTCGGGAGCTCGCTTGGTTGCTTCCGGCGTCTAACTTCACAGCTATGCACACCGTATTCGCCAAAATCGTTCGACGGCTCACAGCAGCAACGCTATCGGTGGTATCAACACTGCTTCCCGGTTTCGAGGCGTCGAGCACGCTTCAGGGGCCGCGATCTTCTTCCCAGTTAGAAGAAAGATTTTTTAGGGCCCTTGTGGCAGCCGCAGTGGAACGCACACGCCATTCGGTTCGATACGATCCGGCTTATGTCCGAATTCCCTATCCAGGCGGCGATGTTCCTTCTTCCGTGGGCGTCTGCACCGATGAAGTGATTCGCGCGTATCGAGCGGTGAGCGTGGATCTCCAGAAAGAAGTCCACGAAGACATGCTCGCGCAGCCAAGCGCCTATCCACGCAAATGGACTACATCGGATGCGAACCTTAAGGGAACGGACACCAACATCGATCACCGCCGCGTGCCGAACCTGATGGTATTTTTCAGCCGGAACGGAAAGAGTCTGCCGCTTTCGACGGCGTTGCAGGACTATCAGCCCGGTGACCTGGTGACTTGGAACCTGGGCGGCGGGGTCACGCACATCGGGATTGTAGTGAATCAGAAATCGCCAGCATCCGGACGCTATTTAATCGTTCACAACATTGGAGCCGGACCGAAGATGGAAGACGTCCTCTTCCACTGGAAAATCATCGGACACTATCGGTATATAGGACCGCCCCCGCGCTAATGGCTTTCGGAGAGAGGTTGTCTTCGCGCTCGGATCGCGGAAAAACACCGGGCCTTCGTCATAGCGTTAAGCGGAACGGGACGACCATGGTCAGCGTTCCGCGACGCGGGCCAGGTCGTCGTAAAACGCGGGGTAGGAGACGCCGGCACACTGGGCGTCGCGAATTGTTGTCGGCGTTTCAGCCGCCAGCGCGGCAACCGCAAAGGCCATGGCAATACGATGATCGCCCCGCGGCTCGATTTCCGCACCGCGCAGTTTTCCGGCGCTGCGGCCGGCAACTTTCAGCCCGTCGGAGCGTTCCTCGACCGTGGCGCCCATGCGCCGCAAGTTTTCCGCCAGCGCAGCGATGCGATCGCTTTCTTTTACCCGCAACTCCGCGGCGTCGCGAATTTCGATGCCCGCTTCGGTGAACGGGCCGAGGGCCGCCAGCATGGGCAATTCGTCAATGACCAGCGGAATCTCCGCCCCGGCGATCACGCCGCCTCTTAAGTGGGCACCCTTTACGGCGATGTCGCCGATCACTTCGCCCTGCACACTGCGCAGCGAAAGCATCTGGATGGAAGCACCCATGCGAGCGAATACGTCGAGAATGGCCGTACGCGTGGGATTCAATCCCACGCCCTGTATGTGCAAAGAAGAATCGGGGAACAAGGAAGCGGCCGCAATAAAGAAAACAGCAGAAGACAAATCGCCCGGCACTTCGGCCTGGCGTCCTGTGAGCTTGATGCCGTCGGCGCGAAAGCGAATGGTACGGCCGTGGCGTTCGATCGGCACGCCAAACTCTTCCAGCGCCAGCTCAGTGTGGTCGCGGGTGCGGGCCGGCTCGGTGACAGCGGTTTCACCTTCTGCGAAGAGTCCCGCCAGCAGCACCGCCGACTTCACCTGCGCGCTGGCCATGGGCATTTCGTAATGAATTCCGTGCAACTTGCCGCCGCGGATTTCAAGCGGCGCAAAATTGTCGTCGCGCGCTGAGATTTGTGCGCCCATCTCGCGCAGGGGCGTCAGGATGCGCTTCATCGGTCGTTTATTCAGTGAATCGTCGCCGGCAATTTTCGTGGTGAAACTTTGGCCAGCCAGAATCCCGGAGAGCAAGCGGATGGTCGTGCCGGAATTGCCCGCATCGAGCGCCCGCCAACTGCTTTTCAAGCCGTGCAGTCCGCGACCAGTCACACGCACCAGTGTGTTTTCCACCCTCACTTCGGCGCCGAGAGATTTCATGCAGTCAAGCGTGCTGTGACAGTCGGCGGCCAGCGCGAAGTTGCTCAGTTCGCTAGAGCCTTCCGCGATGCCGGCCAGCATGGCGTAGCGGTGCGAAATGGACTTGTCGCCGGGCGGCGCGACACCTCCTGCCAACACTTTTGCCGGATGAATCGTCTTTTTGCTCAAGATAGTCCGCTCTCGGAAGGTTAACGGCAGATCACCAGAATAAAATCTTAGCACGCGTGGCGCGAGGTTTCCTGATTACAAACTGTCCCGCCGTACAGTTTGCCGCATGCACTTCCCTGCAAACGGCCTGAAATACGGAGGCCTCCGCGTCCGTATCATAGTTGTGGCAGGATGCTCGGCCAGAGCATCGCAACCCGCCGCTCGGTCAGAGCATCGCAGCAAACTGGAGAAAAGAAGTCATGTCGGCCCGAAAGTCCGCAATTCGATTTTTTGTTCATACCGCGATGGTCGTGGGAGCTATTTTTGTCGTCACCGTACTGCTCGCCGCAATGCCCGGCCACAATGCGCCGTCCGTGCAAGCCGTTAGCGCGCAAGAGCAGCAAGGCGGATCGCCAGCTACGTCCTCGCCCGCTTCACCAGACATGCCGGGCATGGATCACCGTCAGATGCAGATGGATGCCGATGAAAAGGCCAATGAAAAGGCCGCGGTAGCGGAAATGAGCCACATGCATGGCGGCGGTCCGCACATGCACATGACGGAAATGCGGGCGCAGAATGCCGCTGACGTCGAGCGTGCCAAGGAAATTGTGACGCAACTTCGCACCGGTATCGAAAAATACCAGGATTACCACGTCGCGCTGAACAACGGCTATCGCATTTTCCTGCCCAATGTTCCGCAGCCGGAATACCACTTCACCAGCTACAAGAACGGATTCCTGGCGGCGATGCGTTTCGATCCGTCGCAGCCGACTTCCCTGCTCTACCGCAAGACCTCCGACGGCTATGAACTCGTGGGCGCGATGTACACCATGCCGAAGCGAGCCAGCGAAGAGCAGCTAAACGAGCGCGTTCCGCTCAGCATCGCCATGTGGCATCTGCACACCAATCTCTGCATGCCTCCCAAAGACCAGCGGCAAAGCGCGGACTGGACCAAGTTTGGATTGAAGGGTTCGATCGCAACACAAGAAGCCTGCGACGCCGCCGGCGGCAAGTTTGATCCCTCCATCTTCGGCTGGATGGTGCACATATATCCGTACGAAGATTCCCTCGACAAGATCTTCGCCATGCACCACCACGACTAACGCCCAACGGGCCGGCCTAGAGAAGGCGGCCCGTACCAAACAAGAAGGGATGGTTTACTTTGCCGAGTCGCGCAGAAGGATCACGTCGGATTCGTTGTGGCCGCGTGCGATAAGAAGCTTCTTGCCATCGGGAGACCAGCCACCACCCCCGATGGTATCGGTACGAAACTGGGTAATCTGCCGGCCCGGCTTTCCATCCAGCGGCTGCACCCAGAGATTGTCTTCATTGTTGTTACCGGTGATGGCGTATGCCAGCGCCTGCCCGTCGGGAGTAAATTGAATGGCCGCGGCGCGAACGCTGATGAGCGGATTCGGGTCGAGAGCGTGCACCGGCGATTCCACTGAGTCGCTGCTGAAAATGCCAAGTTTCCGGGTGTAGGTGTTTGTGGAGACGTCGGCACGCGTGCTGTAGCTAACGAAGTTGCGTTCATCCCGGGAGAGTGCGGCCATCGGGAAGACGCCCCAGCCCTGTTCAATGTGCGGGTGCAACTGTTCGGTCGTCGCTCCATCGAGTGTGACGCGCATCCAGGGCGAATTGCTACCCCCGCTGTAATACACCCATTTGCCGGCTGGAGCGCAGACAGGAATGCTGTCATTTTCGCCGTTGGTGAGGCGCTTCACATTCGAACCATCGGCGTCCATGCGCCACAAACGCACGGAGCTGTCACCCTCGTGTCCGCGCATGTGCACGACGATGCTGTGGCCTCCGCCGCAGACCGAGACAAAGCCAATTGAAGCATTGGGATCGCTGAAGATCTCGCTTTGCCGCGTGCCGTCGATACTGATGCGAATCAGTTTGGAAGGAAGTACCAGCAAGATTTCCGAATCACTAAGCCAAGCGCCGTTTCTGGCTTGTTGGAGCAACTTCGAAATTCCAGGAATTGGAGAAGGGTTGCCGCCTCCTGAAGCCGGAAGCACATCGATTTCGCCGACGCTCTGCACCTGGATCGCACTGATGGTGCGGCCATCGGCGGAAAGAGCTTGCGAAGTGTAATTGTTTGTGTCGTTTGTGACCGGCTCGAATTTGCCGGTTGGATAGGAAATGTAACCGATCTGTCCACGGGCGTAGCTCGTACTCTTGTCGCGATAAAGAACAAGCAAGCCGCGACCGCTGGGTGTCCACTGCACATCGCTAAAGCGTTTGTCCGGAAAGGAAAAAAGCGGAACCTCCTGATTCTTCGCCACATCAAAGAGCAGAATCTGGTTGGCTTCCTGGGCACTGGCAAAGGTCAACGCAAACGCGATGTACTTTCCGTCGGAAGACCAAGTCAACCCGGCCGGAATCGAAGCACTTCTCACGAAGAGCGCCCTTTCATCGCCGCCCTCCAGGTTTGCGGAAATCCAGCGGCACTTGTTCGGCTCCGGATTGTTACAGCGGATGTAAATCATGCGTTGGCCATCGGGCGAGAAAACCGGATGAGCATCGATGTCGCGCACCAGCATTTTCGCAGTACCACCCAAGACCGGAGCTCGGAACAGCAAGTCGTACAGACCGGTTTTGTCGCCGGCCTGTCGGAAATACAAGTAGTTGCCATCGGGAGAAAAGGAGAGCGATGCAAACGGGTTCCCCGAAGGCGCAACCACTTGGGTATCGCTGGAAGTCGGGATGTTCCTCAACCAGAGGCTTTCCAGGCCGTTTTCTCGTTTGGTAAAAAGCAAGTACTTGCCGTCAGGGGAGATCGCGGTGAGGGTGGCAGTGCCGGCGTTGGTGGCTTGGACAATCGAGTATCGCTCGAACGGCTTGACCGCATTGCGGGTGAGCAGGGTTCGAACGGCGTAGGCGGTGCCCGTGAGCAACACCAGCACCACTAGAGCGATGGCGGCGGTGCCGAATTTATGCTCTTTGGCCACCGAGGTAATGACAGAGCTTCCCGATGGGTGTTGCGCGGTGCCAAGGCCACCGGGCGACGTGGCCGGCGACGATCCCCCCTGAGAAACTATGGACGAGCCGCTAGTAGCCGCGAAGGCGGCGGCCGGTGCCGCACCTACGCTCCCAGAAGCGTGCTCGGAGTCGGAACTGCGATGTTTGCCAGAACTGGTGTCCCGTTGCAAGCGCTTCAGCTCCGAGCGCATCTCCGCCGCGCCCTGGTAGCGCAGTTCCCGGTCCTTTTCGAGCGCGCGATTGATGAGGTCTTCCAGTTTCACCGGAAGACCTGGATTCAGGCGGAGCGGTGGAACCGGCTGGCGCTCCAAAATCGAATTGAAAATAACTCCAGAACTTTCGCCCGTGAAATGCAACGCGCCGGTGGCCATTTCGTATAACACCACACCGAAGGAAAAAAGATCGGTTCGGGCGTCCAGCTCTTTGGCGCGTACCTGCTCCGGGGACATGTACGCGACTGTACCGATGGTCGAGCCTGGGCTGGTGAGATGCTCGGCGCTCACGCCCTCGGTCAGGCCTTCGGCAATCGTGGCGCCGGAAGCACCCGACTCCGCAAACTTCACTTTCGCCAGACCGAAGTCGAGAATTTTGGCGTGTCCGCGTTCGGTAATAAAAATGTTGGCCGGTTTGATGTCGCGGTGAACGATTCCCTTGCTGTGTGCTGCGTCCAGTGCGTCGGCTATCTCGATCGCCAGGGTCAGCAGGCTCTCGGTTTCGAGCGGGCGGCCACTGATACGGTGCTTCAGCGTAACGCCTTCGAGAAACTCCATGGCGATGAAGCGCTTGCCGCCCTGCTCGCCAATCTCATAGATGGTACAGATGTTGGGATGGTTTAGCGCGGAGGCGGCGCGCGCCTCGCGGCGAAAGCGTTCGAGCGCCTGCGGATCTTGCGCCAGCGCCTCCGGCAGGAACTTCAGAGCGACGAAACGGCCCAGTTCGGTGTCTTCTGCCTTGTAGACGACGCCCATGCCTCCGCCGCCGAGCTTTTCGGTAATGCGGTAGTGCGAGATCGTCTGGCCGATGAGTGAGGAATCTGCCATGTAGGCTGGGAGCGCTCCAAGACCGACAGGCGGACATCTTAGGTGGCCAAAGAAAACAAGTCAACGAAATGGGCCACGAAACGCGGGACCGACTTGCTCATCCCTTATTTTTTCGGCGCGGGAATGAATTGGTAGCCCACACCTCGCACCGTCAGCAGAAAGCGCGGCTTCGCGGGTTCCGGCTCGATATACCGGCGCAAACGCACCACGAAGTTGTCTATCGCGCGCGTGTCGGTATCCTCATGCAGATTCCACACGTCCTGCAGTATGGCTTTCCGTGAAACCGCTTTGCCGCGATTGCGAATCAGGTAACGAAGCAGTTCGCTCTCCATCAGCGTCATCTGGAACACTTGCGCCCCACTGCGCAATTGCAGCCTCTCGAAATCCACCGTTTTGTCGTCGAACTGAAACAGCTCCGGCGCTTCTGTCTCCGATGCAGGCGGTTCCAGAACCGGAACCGCGGAGTTTCGCTGCCAGTTCTTGCGCCGCAGCAGGCTCTGAACGCGAGCGAGCAGAATCGCCAGATTAAAAGGCTTGGGCAGATAGTCATCGGCGCCCGATTCGAATCCGCGCAGCACATCCTCCGGGCGGCTGCGCGCTGTCAGCATCAACAGCGGAATGTAATTTTGCGCTTCGCGAAGCTCGCGAGCGACAGTAAAGCCGTCCTTGCCGGGCAACATCACATCGAGCACCAATGCCTCGAACGCTTCTTTCTCATCTAGCAGTAGCCGCAGCGCCTCTTCACCGCGGCCGGCGACGCGCACCGAATGGCCCTCCGCCTCCAGATTGAAGCGCACGCCCTCCGCGATATGCGCTTCGTCTTCCACCACTAGGATTCGGCTCATGCCCGATACGCCCTCGGCAACGAGATGGTGAACGTGCTCCCGCGGCCCTCTCCTTCGCTTTCCGCGTAAGCGTCGCCGCCGTACCGGCGCGCCACCGCGCGAACGATAAACAGACCCAGGCCGGTTCCCTTCACTTGGCCGGAGTTGGGCACACGATAAAAACGACTGAAGATGCGTTTAAGCTCTGGTTGCGGAATGCCTATGCCGCGGTCGCGCACGCTCAAAACAATCTTGTCGCGGTCCGCAGACGCCAGATCCACCACAATGTCCTTCTCTTCGCCAGAATACTTGATGGCGTTGTCGAATAGATTGAAGACAGCGGTGCGCAGCTCTTCGGGTTTCCCCATCACTAGCAGTTCGCCACGCGGCTCTTCGCCGAACCGCAGGATCTGCGGCGGCAAGTTGTGGCGCAAGCGAGCCAACTCCGCGGTCTCCTCCACGATCTTGGCAAAGTCCACTTCCTGCCAATGCTCTTGGCGGCTACCCTGCCGTGCCTCACCGGCCTTTAATACTTGCTCAACAGTGGCGAGCAGCCGGTCGGAGTCTTCGAGCATGATGCGATAAAACTCGCGGCGTTGCGTTTCGTCAATACCGCGGCTTTGCAGGGTCTCCAAGTACAGGCGGATGGACGCGATCGGCGTTTTCAGCTCGTGCGTGACCGCGTTGAGGAAACTGTCCTGCTGTTCATTGCGACGGATTTCGCGCACCAAAAAAATGGTGTTGACCACCACGCCCGCAATGATCACGCCAAAGAAAATGATGCCCAGGACCAGGGGAACATCGCGGCGCCAGTTCACGACAATCCAGCTGACGTTAAGGAAAAGCGCGAGCCCCACTAGACAAACGCCCAGTGCAATGAAGAACACAATCGCTCTGGTTCGGCTGGTGATGCGCATGGACAGCTAGTTTAGGGCATGAAGGAGCATGCTGCACAGGATAGGCTTGGCGAGCCATATGGCCGCATACAACGAATTGAGAGTGAGAAGCCAGACGTCTAGTCGCCGGAGCTGACTGCGTCCGGCTCGACCACCGGTTGAACTGCCACCAGGCGAGGCTGGGATTCCGGAGATGCTTTCAGCTCGTGGAGCGGCTTTTGCAACTTGATGTCCCAAGCCAAGCCAAGAAAACGCAGCGCGGCGATTCCGTACCAATTGATGTCAAACTCGTACCACGTCAACCCGTGGCGCGCCGCTTGCGGCACCGCGTGATGATTGTTGTGCCAGCCCTCGCCAAAAGTGAGCAAAGCCACCCAGAAACTGTTGGTTGAAGTATCGCCGGTAGCAAAGCGCTGCGAACCCCACATGTGCGTGGCTGAATTTACCAGCCATGTGCAATGCAGGCCCACGACGGTGCGCAGGAAAACGCCCCACAGCAAGCACGACCATCCGCCGATGGCCAGCGTGAGCACCGCCAAAGTGACGATCGGCACCCAATGGTACTTGCTGATCCACATATGAAATCTGTGTTTGCGAAGCTCTGGAACATACGGCAAGAGCTCGGAGGTATTGCGGTGCATGGCCTTGCCGGTAATGATCCATCCGATGTGCGACCAAATACCGCCGTCCCGCGGAGAGTGCGGGTCGCCATCTTTGTCTGTGTTCTGATGGTGGATACGGTGCGTGGCCACCCACGCGATGGGTCCGCCTTCCATGGCCAGCGTGCCGCATAGGGTGAGGAAATATTCCATCCACACGGGGGTCTTATATCCACGATGCGTCAACAGCCGATGGTAGCCCATCCCAATTCCCAAGCTGCCCGCAACCCAATAGAGCACCACCGCGAGAACCAGCGCTTTCCACGTGAAGAAGAAGAACGCGGTAACCGCGGCCACATGGAACAGCACGAAGAATGAGGTAGTAATCCAATTGAGGGGCTGGCGAAAAGTCCTATCGCCTTGCAAGGTGCCTGTGGTCGGTTCGGTCATCACGCTTGTGGAGTCTCCCACTCCTGACCGTAGCACGGGACCATCTGGCGCTTTGTAATACTTCTGTATTCCTTGGTTCTGGTTGGCGAAACGGGCAATTCACACGCTGGATTGCAGTTCGGCAATGCGCCGGCGCAAGTACCGGCGTTCCACCGCGTTCGCGGTAAGGCTAAGTGCGCGATCATAGGCCGCCAGGGCTTCCCCATTCCGACCGAGGCGCCGAAGCAAGTCGGCGCGTGCCGCGTGATAGAGATGATAGGAATCTAGCTGGCCCGACTGACCGAGCTGGCGGATTTGTTCAAGGCCCTGTTCCAACCCATCGCTTATGGCCACCGCAACCGCACGATTTAGCGCCACCACCGGCGACCCGTTCCGCCGCGCCAGTAAACCGTAAAGCTCCGCAATCTGTTTCCAGTCGGTTTCGGCCGCGCTCTTTGCTTGGCCGTGAAGCGCGGCAATCGCCGCCTGCAACTGATACGGTCCCGCATTACCCATGCGCAGCGCTCGCTCGACCAACTGCAATCCTTCTTCGATTTGCGCGCTGTACCAAGTGCTACGATTCTGCTCTTCCAGCGGCACCAGCTCGCCGGCGTCATTGATACGCGCGTCCCGCCGCGAATCGTGCAGCAGCATCAGCGCCAGTAGGCCAAGGTTCTCCGGTTCGTTGGCCAACAATTCACACAGCGTCCGGGCCAGCCGGATGGCTTCCGAGCAAAGCTCCCGTCGCACCAGCGCATCGCCAGCCGTGGCCGTGTAACCCTCATTGAAAACCAGGTAGACGACCGCTTGCACCGCGGCCAGTCGCTCCGGAAGCGCGCTTTCTGCAGGAACCTCGTATGGAATGCCGGCTTCTTTGATTTTGCGCTTCGCGCGCACCAGCCTCTGCGCCAGCGTCGCTTCTGGCAGCAAAAAGGCACGGGCAATTTCCGGAGTCGTCAGCCCTCCGAGCGTATGCAGAGTCAATCCGATCTGAGCTTCGCTGTTTAGCGCGGGGTGGCAGCAGGTGAAGACGAGGCGCAGGCGGTCGTCGGGAAAATTCATCTCTTCACAGTCCAGCGCGCCAAGCCGTTCTTCTTCGGTCGCGGCCCGTTGGCTGGTTTCGTAGAGCAGTTGATCCTGGTTGTCGCGCTGCGTACGCTTTCGACGCGCATAGTCCACCAACTTGCGACGCGCCACGGCGTTGATCCACGCCGCCGGATTCGCCGGAATTCCCTTGTTCTCCCAATCCGCAAGCGCCGAGGCGAATGCATCTTGCATCGCCTCCTCCGCCAGATCAAAGGATTGAGAAACACGAATCAGCCCGGCTATGATCCGACCCGACTCGCGGCGAAATACCTGTTCGATTGCGCTGCGCAGTTCGCTCATTCCGTTCCCGACATTTCAAATTCGCGCAGCGATTCTAGTTTCCCGCCGACTGCGGCGGTCCCGGCATGGTACGGATTGGACGCACCTCGATGCAGCCCGTAGCTCCGCCGCAAGCGCTCGGAATCTTTGCCGCCCACTCCAGCGCCTCATCCAAATCCGCGCAGTCCAGAATGTAGTAACCCGCCAGCTGCTCTTTAGTCTCCGCAAACGGCCCGTCCGTCACCAGTACTTTGCCGTCCTGCACGCGAACCGTTGTAGCCGACGCGGTCGTTTGCAGCGGTTCAGCCGCGCGCAATATCCCGCGCCGCGTCGTCTCCTGCTGTACCACCATATGCCCGTTGTAGACCTGCGCCATCTCTTCCGGCGTCACGTCGTTATTTTCCTGCGTGTAAACCAGCATCATGTACCGCATCGAGGTTCCTCGTCAGAAGAAGAGTGAGCGCGAATTTTACATGGAGCGGTTCGCAATTCGGCTGCTGAGCGCTCGTCACGATCGCGAGCGTCAGCAGCCTCCGTCGTTGCCACCGTGACGCCTACCGCTCAAGAAAACGTCATGATCGGCCGAACTTCCACGCAGCCAAACCGCGCTCCGGGAATTTTCGCCGCAATCGCCGTGGCGGCTTTACGGTCGGGCGCTTCCAGCAGATAGTACCCGCCGAGCTGTTCCTTCGTTTCCGCAAAAGGACCATCGGTGGTCAATGCCTTGCCATCCCGCACTCGCACCGTGGCCGCCGTAGGCGTCGGTTGCAGCGCGTTTCCGCCTTTAATGGAGGCCGCATTTTCCTTGCCAAACGACCAATATTCATCCATCTCCTGCTTGTCGAACCCTTGGCTGAATCGCTGTTCATTCTCGTAAATCAGTAACAGGAATTGCATGTTCGCTCCTTTGCGGTGTGTAAGATACCTCGCTAAGTCTATACAACGCTGTCATCCGCTTTCTTTACTCGGTTCTCCCCAAACGAAGGGCTGGGGTGGGCATCCCCGGCCAACGCTGCTACCGCTTGTCGGCTAGCACCTTATGGGAGCGACGTTGAGCTCGGACGAAATCGACATCTGCCCAGCAAAAAAATCAGGATTGTCAAAAGGCGCGGCTTCTCGGCCGGACGGCAGCCGGGCGAACTGCGCCTTCAGCCTGCACCAGGCAAACGGTCCAAACAGTAAACCTCGATTCATTGACTTGCTCAGCGGCTAAACCTAACATCGCAACAGGAAAACCCGCTTCCTTCCCTTCGGTAAACGGCCAAAGGCCAGCAGGCAAACGGATGACCACCGATCCGCATACCCAGCGCGCGTTTCTCCGTGGCACGTTCGCCAGTATCGCCGTTTCCGCGGCCGTGCTGCTGTTGCTGGCTAAAACGCAAACCGGCGAGTGGTTGGAAAACGGGACCTTGGATGCCCGAACTCGCTGGACCGCGCAGCCGGCCAAGGCCGATCCGCGAATTGTCATCATCGATATCGACAACGCCAGCCTGGCGGCCCTGCAGGAAAAGCTCGGTCGCTGGCCGTGGACGCGGCGTGTCTGGACTGAAGTGATTCGCTACGTAAGCCGCGGAAAACCAAACGCCATCGTGATGGACGCTATTTTGAGCGGCACGGAGAGTGAAGCTGTCGATTCCGAGCTGGCCCAAGTTGCACGGAATTCGAAAAAGCTCGTTCTTGGCTTTTCATTTCTTTCCACAAAAGTCGAACGCGTCAGCACCGATTCGCAACAAGCACAGCTGGCGCTCCTCGAAGAACAGGCAAGCCCGGGCGGGCTTGGCGTCCCGGTACCGGCCGAGGCATTCGAGCCCAACTTGCCTATGGAGAATCTCGCGCGCGCCGCGGCTTCACTGGGATGCGTCAACTCGAGTCCCGACCGGGATGGAACCGTTCGGCGCGTTCCGCTGCAATTTGAATATCAAGCTAAACATTATGGCTCGCTGGCAGTGCGAGGCGCCGATCTGGCGAGTCCGGGGCAGCAGGCGGTTTCATGGCATAAGAAGAGCGGAATTTTCGACGCCAGCTATGTGGAGCGGAATGGGATCCGCACACCGGTCGACGAACAAGGCCGGGTCTTGGTGCTGTGGCATGGCGGCTCGAATGTCTATCCGCGGTTGCCGATCTGGAAAGTGATCTGTTCAATTTATCCGGATCAATGCGCCAGTGAAGTGCAGACGTATCCTCCCGAATTTTTCCAAGACAAAATCGTTCTCATTGGGGCGAGCGCCGCCGGGAGTTATGAAGCTCGACCGATGCCCTTCGATGAGCAGGCGCCAGGTTTCCTGGCGCACGCCGCCGCGATCGACAACCTGCTACACGGAGAAGCCATCCGCCCGACGCCCGAATGGCTCTTGTTCGGCGCCGTCCTCGCCATGGCCTGTACCGGTGGCCTGCTTCAGTACCGGCTGCGCTCCATCAGCACCGGCGCTGCGATTGTTCTCGCCGCCTTCGTTGTCTATGTGGCGATCGCGCTGGCGGCTTTTCGCGGCTTACACTTTGCGGTTCCCGTAGTCGCGCCGTGCCTGGCGCTGGTCGTGTCCTACGGCTCGACCGGAGCCGCGCGGTACGTAACCACAGGACGTGAACTGCGCCGCACGCGAGGAGTACTCGACCGCTACGTCGCGCCGCAACTGGTAAGTTACGTAATGTCCAATCTGGATAGCTTCCGCCTGAACGGCGACAAGCGCGAGCTGACGATTCTCATTTCTGACGTCCGCAATTTCACGACCATGACCGAGCAATCCGACCCCATGGAATTGATCTCGCTCCTCGATGACTACCTCGCGGCGATGACCGACATCATCTTCCGGCACAACGGTATCGTCGACAAATTCATCGGTGACGGCATCCTGGCGTATTGGGGAGCGTTCACACCCGGCGAAAATCATGCCGAGGAAGCGGCCGAGGCTGCGCTGGAAATGATCGAAAAAGTGAAGCAGCTCAATGAACAGTGGGCCAAACAGGGCAAGGGACCGATCGCCATCGGGATCGGCGTCAACACCGGCTCGGTCATCTTCGGGAATATCGGCCGCGGCAAGAAGATCGAATTCACCGTCATTGGCGATGCGGTCAACCTCGCCGCACGGCTCGAGGGGCTAAACAAGGAGTTTCACACCTCGATTGTCATCAGCGAAACAACCCGGCGCATGCTCGGCGAAGCAGGCGAGGTGCGCTCGCTTGGCGGCGTGAAGGTTAAAGGAAAAACGGTGGAAACGCTCGTCTACGAGCTTGTTGGATTCAAGCGACTGGCAACGGCCGGAGCGCCAGTCGCAAGCAAGATCGCCGTAGAGACCGTGAAATGAACTCAGGAGAAATAGCATGAAACGATGGATCGTGCGGTCGGTCGCCTGCGCTTCGCTCTTCTTTCTGGGCTATGCGGGCTGGGCATTTTCCCCGCTCACTCAATCGCAACAACAACAACAAGGCTCGCAGCAAAGCCAACCGGATGCGAAGCAGAAGAAGGGCCAAACATCGGGCAAGGACAATCCCCCGCCAGCCGGCTCGACTCCCGGCGCTTCCGCAAACGGATCCGGCGCCGAAAAACCGGCGCCCCTCTTTGGCGGCTCGCTCAACATCAAAACTTCGCGACAGACCAAAGACACGGCAACTCTTGGATTCAACGGCGTTGACGACAACGGTCAGGTGCAAAAGACGTTTCTGGCGGCAACCGCCACCGGCGACGACACCCTAAAAGTTCAAAAGCTTGCAAGCTATGCGGTTTCGGCCGCGGAGCTCGATGAGTTCATCGAGCAGGGTAGACTGAATCCCGCCGCTGCTGCAAAGAAACCCAACTGAGGAGGCACCATGCAAAAACCAGGCTATCGAATTCTCCTCGCCCTTCTCCTTCTGACATCGGCTGCCTCCACGGTGCGCGCCCAAGTCGGGGATGTGCTCCGCAGAGCGCAAAACAACGCACAGAAGGCCAAGAAGGCAGCGGACATCTACACTCCGTGGAGTGCCGAGCAGGAACAGGCGATCGGCGAAGCCTCGGCCGCCAGACTGATCCACATTTTCGGCACCTACGAAAACGCCGAGATGGTCAAGTATGTGAATTTGGTGGGCAACACCGTCGCGCGACAAGGCAGCAGAACGGTTCCCTATCGTTTCGCCGTCCTGGATAGCGAAGTGATCACGGCACTGTCGCTTCCCGGCGGATACGTCTTCATAACGCGAGGCGCTTTGGCCAACCTGCACAACGAAGCGGAACTCGCCGGAACCCTGGCACATGAAATAGCCCATGTGGACCGCCGGCACCTTGAAAAAGAGATTCGCTCCAAGAAAACGAGCCAGTTCGCCAAGGAAGAAGCCGCAACACGCGTGCCGCAGGGGGCCGAACTCGTGAATTTGGCGGGAGATGTGGTGAAAAATGCGCTGACCATGCAGGTGAGTCGCGACAAAGAGAGTGAAGCCGACAAAGTCGGAATGGAGTTCGCCGCAAAAGCAGGTTACGACCCGGCAGGCCTTCGCAATTTTCTCGAAACGCTCGCCCAGGCGTCCAGTACCGAACAAAGCCGCCGACAGCTTAGCTTGTGGGGAAGCACGCATCCGCCATTTGGCGCGCGCGTTTCAAAATTGAATAGCCTGCTGGCAAGCTATCCTGCTGGAGGCCAGCAACTTCAGGAACGCTACAGCTGGTATGTCAATCCGGTCGCTTTTCTAAAGAGCGGTTCCGCGGGCGCAACGGCGGGCGGCTCTTCGGAACTCGAGGGTGTCGTAAGCCAGGGCGTGGTCGTGCTGACAGATGGCAAATTGCCGGAAGGCACCCGCGTGAAAGTCCGCATTGAGCACTAGGCAACGAGCGCTAGAGTTCGCCCGAGAACCTGGCAGCGTCTAGTTCCAAAACCGCTAGTACATGGGGACTGTTCTCGCTCATCCGCTGGTTGGATTGCGCCACGGTACCAGCCCGCGTATCATCTTTTCTTCATGCTTTCGGCCAACCGCTTGTCCCAGCTCAGCCGTCGAACCATCACGATGCTGCTTCGCGCACTCCAGCTCACCCTGGCAGCACTCCTTCTCGCCAGCGCTTCCGACGCGCAGGCGCAAGCCTCTTTGAATGAGACACTTCCGGTGGATCAGGTTCGACCCGGCATGCAGGGCTATGCCTACACCATTTTTGCGGGCGATCAGGTCGAAAAATTCGATCTCGAAGTCATCGGCGTCATGCCGAACTTCCTCGGCCCAAAACAGTCCATCATCCTGGTCCAGCTCAAAGGGCCAAAAGTAGAGCATACCGGTGTAGTCGCCGGCATGAGCGGCAGTCCAGTCTACATTGACGGCAAACTCGCCGGTGCGCTTTCACTGAAGCTTGGCGTCTTTACGAAAGAACCAATCGCCGGCGTCACGCCGATTGCGGACGTGCTGGCGGGCGGCGGCGCGCAAGGCAGCGCCCTAAACCCGGTTGCTCAGCTCCCGCCCGGTCTGCAAGGAACTTTATCGGGCGAGACGGGCACCCTCGCTGGCATCCTCCGCGGCGGCGCCGAACTTCGCTCCATCGAAACACCGCTGATTTTTTCCGGATTTCAACCCGCCGCAATCGAGAGATTTTCCGATCAACTGAACGGCCTCGGATTCGTCACCGCGCAAGGCGGTACCACCGCCGCACGCCCCGACGACGCCAACCTGGCTCCCGGCGATATGGCCGGAATGGTCCTGGTTCAGGGCGACGTCTCGATCAACTCCGCTTGCACCGTAACGGCGATTCAAGGCGATCACGTTTTTCTCTGCGGCCATCCCTTCTTGAATCTTGGCGACGTACAATTGCCGATGGCGCGCAGCCGCGTTCTGACTACGCTCTCCTCCGACTTGGCCTCGACAAAGATCGTCAATGCCGGCGGCCCGATTGGCGCCATCACGAGCGATCACCTCACGGCCGTCACCGGAAGGCTCGGCCCGGCCCCGGCCATGATTCCGATGGAACTGACCACGAAGTCTTCGCTGGGCGTAAAAACCATTCGCGCGGAAATCGTAAATCATCCGAAGCTCACCCCACTTCTGGTAGGCATCACCGCGTTCAACGGCTTGACGCAAAATATTGTGTACGGCGAAACCACCACGCTCAAAATGAACGCCCAGATCAAGCTCAAGGGCCACGCTCCCGTACAAATCGAAAACACATTCGCGCCGAGCGACGCCATGAGCCCGGACGGTATGCCGGTAGCCATGGCCGTCATGGGCACGTTCATGCGGCTGTTCAACAACTCGTTTGAAAAAGTGAATGTCGAAAACATTTCGCTGAACGTGGAAAGCGTTCCGGGCCGCCGTTCCTTCACCATCGAAAGCGCTTGGCTGGAAAAAGGCGAAGCGGCGCCCGGCGAAACGTTGCGTCTGAGAGTGCTTCTGCAGCCTTACCGCGGCATTCCGCGCATCGAAGAAACCTCCGTCCGCGTGCCCGATCAGGTTTTGCGCGGCAGCACTCTGCGCTTGATGGTCAGCGATGCCGACTGGATGAACCGCGCCTCGCGCGGCTTTTCGGGCGCCGGTGGACCAGGCGGACCGGAAGGCCTCGATCCGCTTATTTCGCTGATCAACAAAGAGCGTCGCAACGATCGCCTGTACGTCGGCTTGTTTGTTCCGTCACCCACCATGCTGTGGGACGACAAGGAACTTCCTAACGTTCCACTGTCGCAAATCAACGTCGTAGACGGACGGCCCGCTCCGGGCAGCGTGCAGATTCTGCGCGAATCTCTGGCCAGCGAGGTTTCCGTGCCCATGTCCGGTCCGGTGACCGGCATCATCTCTTTGAATTTGCCAATTCGGTAGCAGCAACGCAGCCGGCAGCGGCTTGCGTTCCAAGCGGTGAGGAGAAGGCGGACTGAATGCAAGAGTGCCCGAGCGGTACAGCGAAGCGGATCAGCGCATGGCTATGTGCGGCGGGATTGCTTGCCACGACAGCAGGCATCGTAACGGCGGAGCACACTCGCCGTTGGAGGCAATCCACTTACGACGAATTCCTCAAGGGCACCACGCGCGGCATTGCCGTCCGTAGCGACGGCCGCCTGGAACTCGCACCGAAATTCACGCAACTCGCCGATGCCGACGCCTCCTATTTGTGGTCCGTCAAACTGGACACCAACGGCACGCCCTATGCCGCCGGCGGTTCGCCCGCAAAGGTTTTCAAACTCGACGCCAACGGAAAAACCGCCACGGTGTTTCAATCGGGCGAACTCTCGGCACAGGCCATCGCGTTTGACGGTAAAGGTACGCTCTATGTCGGCACGTCGCCCGACGGCAAGGTATACCGTGTTTCGCCCTCCGGCGAAAAGTCCGTTTTCTTCGACCCCAAGACGAAATACATCTGGGATATCGAATTCGGAGCCGATGGCACGCTCTACGTCGCTACCGGCGACAAGGGACAAATCTTCGCGGTCACACCCGACGGTAAAAGTGAACTCTATTACGCCAGCGACGAAGCGCACATCCGCGTACTGGCGTTCGACGCCAAGGGAAATCTAATCGCCGGAACGGAACCGAGCGGCAGGGTGTTGCGCCTCAATCGTTCCGCAAACGCCGCCCGCAAAACCGAAAAAGATCCTGCAGCCGACGGGTTTGTTCTCTACGAGACGCCCAAGCGCGAAGTCACTTCCCTGGCTGTAGGCCCCGACGGCTCGGTCTACGTCGCTGCAATCGGCGAACGCCCGCACAACGCCGCGGTCATGCCAACCACGCCGGCTCCCACGGCCACCACCACCGTAACTACTAGCGGAAACGTCACCGTGATCTCGCCGGTGCAAGGCACTGGCCAGCCCCAAACGCCGTACATTCCGTTTCCTACGGTGATTTCGAGCGGCGTCTACAAAATTGCCCCCGATGGCGCTCCGGAAGAACTGTGGACTTCGCGCGACGATGTTGTCTATTCTCTGGGCATTGGCAGCGACGGCCGCCTGTTGGCGGGTCTCGGCAACTCCGGCGCCCTGCTTGCAGTCGACGGCCGCGGCATTTTCGCGCAACTCGCCAAAGCCGGCTCCGCGCAAATCACCGGAATCGTCCGCAACTCCTCGGGCAAAATCATTCTGTGTACCGCGAATCCCGGCAAACTGATTTCGCTCGGTCCCGAATACGAACCGGAAGGTAGCTACGAATCTCGTTCCTTTGACGCACAGCTTTTCTCGCAATGGGGCCGCATCGAGTGGTGGAGTCCACCGGCCGCAACCGCGACAAAATCCGGCAACAACTCCAGCAATAAGGAACCACGGCTGGAATTTTATGTCCGCACTGGGAACACCGAAGACCCCGGCAAGGAATGGTCCAAATGGTACGGCCCGTTTACCGCAACCGGGGCAGACACTCTAGTGCCTCCCTCGCGTTTTGCCCAGTGGAAAGCGGTAATCCACGATGGCCGTCCGGGTGACGGCATCGAATGGGTCACGCTGGCTTACCAACCAAAGAATGTCGCGCCGGTCATCGATGGCATTCTGATGCAGGATCCCGGCGTGCGCGCACAAGGTCAGCCAGCGCTCGCTACCGGCGCAGCCGCAACCGCCACGCTAAAATTTCCCCCCGCGCCTTCTACGTCCGCAAGCGGAGTCATCATCAGCCAATCCCAAAGCAGCGGCGTCAGCAAATTCGAAGTTCCGCCGCAGGGATTTGTCCAAAAGGGCTATCAGTCCGTCCTGTGGGCAGCGCATGACGACAACGATGACGACCTGAAGTACGCCGTCTATTTTCGCGGTGAAACCGAAAAGGATTGGAAGCTACTGAAGGACAACCTGGACCAGCGCTTCTATTCTCTTGACACCACTACGCTCGCCGACGGCGCCTACTATCTCAAGATCGTAGCCAGCGACGCGGCGTCTAATCCTCCTGAGAAATCGCTTAAGGCCGAGCGCGAAAGCGAGCGCTTTGAAGTGGACAACACGCCACCGGCAATCAGCAAAGTGGACGCATTCCTCAACGCAGGATCATCGCAAATCAAGTTCACCGCGACCGATGCCACCTCGAGCATCGACCGCGCTCAATACAGCGTTGACGGCGGCGACTGGACCTTGATCGCACCGGAGTCTGGCATCAGCGACGGCAAACACCAATCCTACGAACTGACTCTGCGCGATCTGAAGCCGGGCGAGCACACCATCGCGGTACGCGCTTACGACCGCTTTGAAAACGTGGGCACGGGAAAAGCCGTGGTCTCCATTCCCGCGAAGTAGACGAACAAAGTATCCCGACCACCCCGAAATACACTGCGCCTTGTCGCACGAATCGATCGGTGTGAATGGTTAACTAGCGGGCCCAGCGTTCCGGCCGCGGGATGGAAAGAAACGACTCAATCTCCGCGCCGAAGCCGATGCGCCCGTCGCTGTAGGGCTCGTTGCGAACGTGCACCACGCGCGCGCGGCAATGCGTTTCTTTAGTTTTATCACCGGTCACTTCTTCCGGCATCCGCAGCGTCGCTTCAATCGGCATTCCGATTTGCAGAGGCGCGGAGGTGGCGAAATAAAATCCGCCACGCGAAACGTTCAATGCTTCCGTGAAATGTTCGCTCTTGTCCGCGGCCAAGCCTACGGCCTTGAAGCGGATGGGCGTCCGCATGGCGTAGCGAACTAACTGGCGGCGTTCTGAGCTTTCCATGTCTTTGCTCCTTCGCGCCGCGAAAGGGGGGACTGCGTCGCAAGCTTGCGGAAGGGTCTCGGCAAGATTAGCAAAGCATCACGCATGGTCAAGTCAAAATCCGGCTCTTGAAGTGCGCCTGCATGTGGGGATAGAGCGTGTCTTGGTTTCGCCTGAATTTCGCCAGCCAATTTTCGAGCCGCCCTGGCACTCCGCACATCCGCCACATTTCGCGGTTCGGAACATAGTGCGCTAACCTGTGGTTTCCGTTTCACAACAAACGACAGGGCGACAAGAACTGGCAAGGGTCAATGTCCACAAAAACAATCGCGTTAACTACCGCACCCACCTGGGAAACCATCACCGCGGCGCACCAGCGAATCGCGTCAAGAATTCATCGTACCCCGGTCTTGCGTTCCGCGACGCTTGACGCGCTCTCTGGTGCTGAACTTTTCTTCAAGTGCGAAAACCTGCAGAAGACCGGCTCGTTCAAAATTCGCGGCGCAACCAACGCTATTTTCTCGCTGAGCGATCAGGAAGCGGCACGGGGAATCGTCACACACTCCAGCGGCAACCATGCTGCTGCCATTTCCTGTGCCGCCGCTTGGCGCGGTGTTCCGGCGTGGATTGTTATGCCCAAAAACGCCCCATCCGTGAAATGCAAGGCGGTCGAAGCGTATGGCGGCAAAATTACTTTCTGTGAGCCCAAGGTTTCCGCCCGCTCCGAAACGGCCGCGCGCATCCAGGCCGAAACCGGTGCGGTGATGATTCATCCCTACGACGACGATCGGATCATCGCCGGCCAGGCCTCGGCGGCAAAGGAGTTGCTGGAAGACGTAGGCGAGCTTGACGCCATCCTCTGTCCAGTAAGCGGCGGCGGCCTGCTCAGCGGCACCTGCCTCAGCGCGAAGCACATGCAACCATCCATCAAGATTTACGGCTGCGAACCTGCGAAAGCCGACGATGCCTACCGCTCGCTCGAGACTGGCACGCTGCAATCGATCGAGTCGAGCGATACCATCGCGGACGGCCTGCGCGCCTCTTTGGCTCCGCGCACTTTCGCCATTCTGCGCGAACTCCTCTCCGGCGTCCTGCTGGTCAGCGAAGAAGAAATCATTCACGCCATGGAATTGATATGGGAGCGGCTCAAGGTGATCACCGAACCGTCTTCAGCGATAGCGCTGGCGCCGTTGCTCAAACCCGGCGTGGCCAATTCCCTTTCCCTCGCTGCCGCGCGGCCGCGGGTGGGCTTGATACTCTCCGGCGGTAACGTAGACTTTCGCTTGCTACCTTTCTAAGCGCGCCAACACCACCGCAATATTCAGCGGTGGTTATATCGCTTATGGCGAAGGCGATGCCAATTCCGTGCAGAACCAATCCGATTTGGTATTTATCAATTTAATGCAAGTCTCTTCCTATCTCGCACCCCGGGGGGCGCATACGGTCAGCGCAAAGTACGGCGGCGACGCGAAAAATCTCCCTTCGCAAACGGCTAACGCACTAACGGTTGTCCAAGATGACTTTATGAATGCCTCACTGGCGGCCACAACTGGGCTGCTAAACCGCGGACTGCAATTCTCGGTCGCAGTAGTGTGATCTATAGGCGACCGACGCAAGGTTAAGCGAATTTCGACGTGGGTGAACTGCTCGAGCACATTCCTGGCGCTACGGGTGCCGGTGTCTATATTTTGTAATATCATCGCTCGGGGACTGGCCTTCCCTGGCCCTTTTAAGCAACCTCTATCGGTAAAACGCAGTCGAATAGGGTTAAGCGGCTTCTTCTGGCGAGGCGCCGTCTTGCGGTAAAAGCAGCGCGATCGCCCAGTCGGGGCGTTTGCGGCCATTCACAGTCGGGTGTAGGCGAACCGGATCCACGCGAATCTGACAATCAAAAACGGGTGAGTCGAGCGATGAACCTTTTTCAGCGTAAAAATTTCTATGGTGCGTGTGTGATTTTGTGTGCTGCGTGCCTTGGCATCGCACCGTTTACGGAAGCCCAAAGCGCGCCGCAGGCCCGCGTGATGCAGTCGGTGCGCAACGACAAGCTGTCTACCCTGCGCGGCAACGTGCATCCCATGGCTCGCGCGACGAACGATCGCGGATCGCTGCCCGGTACCCAGCCCGTAACGCGTATGACCCTGTTGCTGCAACGCAGCGCCACGCAGGAAACCGCGCTCCAAAGGTTGCTGACCGAGCAGCAGGATCCCAAGTCGCCCAACTATCACGCATGGCTCACGCCGCAGCAGTTTGGCGAACAGTTCGGCCCGGCCGATTCCGACATCCAAACTCTCAGAAACTGGCTCAGCTCGCAGGGATTTTCCAACCTGCAAATCACCAACGGCAAGACGCTGATCACATTTGACGGCACCGCCGGCCAAGTGCGCAATGCGTTTCATACCGACATTCACCGCTTGAGCGTCAACGGCAAAGAGCACTTTGCCAACATGCAGGAGCCGCAGATTCCCGAAGCGCTCGCCCCCGTGATTGCCGGCGTTGCGGGTCTGCATAACTTTCATCCGCAGCCGCTGGTGAAGCGCTTCGGAAAATTCCAACGCAACATGAAGACCGGCGAAATCACGCCGCTGTTTACCTACACCAACGTGAACGGCGGCACGTTTTATGGAGTAGGGCCGGCGGATTTCAATGAAATTTACAACGTGCCGTCGACACTTGACGGAACCGGCGTTTCCATCGCGGTCGTCGGCCAATCAAATATCAATATTCAAGACGTGCGGGATTTCCGTTCTATTTTCGGGCTGGCCGCCAACGATCCGCAGATCATTCTGAATGGTCCTGATCCTGGCTTGGTGTCCGGCGACCAAGGCGAATCCGACCTGGACGTCGAATGGGCCGGCGCGATTGCGCCCAAAGCGACAATCAAGTTTGTGGCATCGCAATCCACTGCGACCGACGGAGTATCGGGCGTGGACGCCTCAGCGGTTTACATCGTGGACAACAACCTTGCGCCGGTTTTGAGCGAGAGTTACGGCGCATGCGAAACAGCATTGGGAACTTCTGGTAATCAGTTCTACCAGCTGCTGTGGCAGCAGGCGGCGGCGCAAGGCATCACCGTCGTCGTGTCGGCCGGCGATAACGGCTCGGCGGGTTGCGACGACCCGTCCGAGATCTCAGCCACCGGTGGAATTGCGGTGAGCGGGATCGCTTCGACTCCATTCAACGTGTCCATGGGCGGAACGGATTTCAATCAAGCCGGTCATCAGACCACCTACTGGAACACTTGCTCGGGAGTTCCTTGCAGCACCATTCCGCCGCTTTCGGCCAAGGGCTACATTCCAGAAATGGTGTGGAATGATTCTTGCGCGGCTGCTGGTGCCTCCGGATGCAATGCAGTGACTAGCAGCAGCGACAGTGCCGTGGTTGTCGCGGGAAGCGGTGGGCCAAGCGCCGTTTACACCAAGCCGCCTTGGCAATCCAATTCAATCACCGGAATGCCGAGCGATGGCAAGCGCGATACGCCCGACGTTTCCTTATTTTCCGCGGACGGCTTGAACAACAGTTTCTACATTGTGTGCCAGTCGGATCAAAACATTCCCGGCGATACCGGATGCAGCCTGACAAAGTTCGTTGATAGCGCCAACGGTCCGCTACACGATTTTCAGGGTGTAGGCGGGACTTCGGCGGCGGCGCCAACCTTCGCGGGAATCATGGCGTTGATCAATCAGAAGACTGGCCAACGGCAAGGTAATGCCAACCCATCGCTGTATGCGCTCGGAAAAAATGAGGCGTACGCGAGCTGCGATTCGGCGGCCGGCACCAGCGGGGCGTCCACGAACACCACCTGCGTATTCAACGACATTACCCTAACTACGGCGGCCAACGGGAATACGCCGACGATGAACAACTCCGTCCCCTGCTCGGGCGGCTCGCCAAATTGCAGCAAGAGCAACAGCGGCGGATTCGGTGTCTTGGTTTCCAACAACAGTCCGGCATTCACTGCCGGCCTCGGGTATGACTTGGCAACGGGACTGGGCACTCCAAACGTAGCCAATCTGATTAACGCGTGGGCCGCGGTGAGCGGCACCGGCACGACCGCCACGACGGTGACGCTGAACCCGGCGACCGTAACAGGAACGGCGGGACTCGTGTCCGGCAATTTGAGCGGGATGGTCAGCGGAAGCAGCCCGACTCCGACCGGCGTGGTGATCCTGGAGAATTTCGCGACCAGCGCGCCGCTGCAGTCGGCGGGGCTGAACGGCGGATCGTATAGTGTTCCAGCTGCGCTGTTGCCGGCAGGCACGTACTCGCTCAAAGCGCATTACAGCGGCGACACCACATATGCGCCAAAGGATTCGACTCCGATTTCGGTGACCCTCTCAAAACAGAACAGCACGGTGCTGGTAAGTTTTGTGAATGCGTCAGGGAACCTGGTGACGAGCAGCCAGTCGGTGGCGTACGGCTCGAATTACATTTTGCGGGTCGATGTGGAGAATGCCAGCGGTACTCCCTGCCAGAATAGCGGCGGTGCGACGGCGTTTGTATGTCCAAGCGGAACCGTAACACTCAAAGACAATGGCGTGGCGCTCAACGATTTTCCGAACGCGCAGAATGCGAACTCGACGAGCATTGCCAGACTGAACGACCGTGGATTCGCCGAAGACCAGCCCATTCAATTGAATGTGGGAGCGCACGCGATCACTGCTTCCTATACAGCGGACCCGACCGGCAGTTACAACTCGAATGGTAGCAGCAACACACTTTCGGTGACCATCACGCCAGCGACGACTTCCGTCAGCGTGACCGCCAACCCTTCCAGTGTGGCCTCGGGCGGAAGCGTGACGCTGAGCGCCACGGTAAGTTCGCAGAGCAATTCGGCACAAGGGCCAACCGGAACGGTGCAGTTCACCAACGGCAGCACGAACTTGGGAGTGCCGGTGACTTGCACACCAAGCGGTGCAGACTTGAGCGGCACGACTCCGGTGTTCGCGCTTTGTACCGCGCAGCTGACGACAGCCTTGTCGGCGCTGCCGCCAGGATTTTTTGTGGAGCCGCGACCACGCAACACGCCCAATGTGATCGTGACACTGCTGGCGGCGCTACTGGCGATGGTCAGTTTTGTGCTGGCGTCAAAATTGGCGGCGCGGCGGAAAGGTTACGCTTGCGCGGGCGTCGCGCTTGTCATGATCGCAGCGGCGGCGCTGGCCGGATGCAGCGGCAGCAGCTCGGGCGGCGGCGGTGGCGGTGGCGGCGGATCTTCGCGGAGCATCACCGCGGCGTACAGCGGCGATAGCAATTACGCCCCGTCGTCCCAAGCAATTTCGATTACCGTGCATTGAGGGCGAACCCTTCAGCAAAGTGTTCGTAAATCGCTGATTTACTGGCACCTCGCTCGTCGTCGGTTGCAACCGAACGGATAGTTCCGATTGCCTAGCGAACATCATTTGGTTTTTGACCGCCACAGAATCTCCAGCGGCATAAGCGGCCGCAAGGCCGGGCCCGCTTATCTTGACCGGGGGAAGTGGATCCGCCGCGGTTTTGCATACGTTCACGCCTCTGTTGTTGCCGAGGACAGGCGGATCAGCGCGTCTAGTTGATTACAGGCGGAAAGAAGACGTTCCAGAAGTTGGGCGACGGCGACGCAAATTCGATGGCCACCAAAGAGCCATCGGGGCTGAATTGCGGCGGACGCGCGACGTGAGCCTCGACTTTTTTCTGGGTGGTAGCGTTCTCCAGCGTGATCTTGGTGCCCTGCTGCAGCGCTTCGGAGAGAACGATCAATGCGCCGGTGGCGCTGACCGTGTGGGTGGCGCCTTCGAGCGCCTGTTTTTTGCCGGGAACGGATATGCGAATCGGCACCCTCAAAAGAACGCGCTGCGCGCGGCGGCGCTCCTCAGAGGTCAGCGGACGCGTAAGGCCCGGTTTTACCGGCGTGCCCATGGGCGACCGGGGGTGTGATGTCGGCGGTTTCATAGTTCGAGTCCCCAGAAATCCATTTCCGGCGCGATCAGTTCGATTCCGTATTCCCAGCCTTCCGGGCGGGGATTGCCGCGCCAAACGACCACGGCGGCATTCGTGGAGCCGGTGGCGAGGTTGGTGAGAGAAAGACGATCCTCGAGGTCGAGGGCTTCCTTGAAGATGACCATGCAGCCGTAAGGATTCACGACGCGAGTGAAGGATTCGGCAACGCAGCTCTTGCCACCGACTTCCCATTCGGCGCGAACGTGCACGCGCGAATTCATGCGGTGGCCGCGGCGCTTTTCGCTATAGCGGTTGCCGACTTCGCGGAGCCCGGTGCGTTTTTGATCCGGCGTCTTGACCTGCATTCGTCCCTCAAATCAGGGTTTGTAAAACAAACCCTGAAACCCGCCTCAAATCAGGGTTTGTAAAACAAACCCTGAAACCCGCCTCAAACCAGGGCTCGGAAAAAGTGTTAACCAGGAACCCTGAAGGGTGTACTTGGGCATGCTAGAGTGGGGTGAAAGAGCGGTCAATGGTACCAAGGACGCGGAGCTTTGAAGTGTGTAGCTGTACGAAGGGACAGGACAGAAGAGCAAGGAAGTTGAAAAGTTCAAAGGTTGGAGAACTTGAAGAAGATTCCTAAGGGTGTACCGGCATGCGGAATTTGATTGTGAATGCCGACGATCTGGGCTGGACCGCGGGAGTGAATCGCGGGATTGCGGAAGCTCACCGCAGCGGAATTGTGACCAGCACTTCCCTGCTGGCGAATGGCTGCGCCTTTGCAGACGGTGTGAAGACGGCCAGCGAGTTGTTCGGACTGGGGGTAGGCGTTCATCTCAATCTGAGCGACGGAGGGCCGACAGCCGCGGCGGACCAAGTACAGAGCTTGCTGAATGAAGAAGGGAAATTCGCAGGCGGCCCGGAAAGCTTGCTATTGCGGCTGACAACCAAGAGTTTGCAGGCGAAAGAAGTGGAAAAGGAATGGGAAGCGCAAATCGAAAAAGTGCGTGGAGCCGGAATTCGGCCGACGCATCTGGATGGGCACAAGCATGTGCAGATGCTGCCGGGATTGTTCGGGATCGCGCTGCGGCTCGCCAAGCGGCACGGGATTGAGGCGGTGCGCGTTTCGCATGAGGCTTCGCCGCTGCGCACCGCGCTCTCTGACGGAAATGAGTCGAGCAGTGTGGCTCTGAAGCAAGGAGTGCAGGCGCGCGGACTGAAATTGTTGGCGCGGGATGCACGCGAGATGGCGGAGCGTGCGGGAATTGCGACCGCAGATTATTTCTGCGGAATCGCGCAGACCGGAGTGCTGACGAAAGTGGGAGTGCAGAAATTACTAAGCAGCCTGCCGGAAGGAACGACGGAACTGATGTGCCATCCTGGCTATGCAGACGAGGAGTTGCGGAAATCGAGCACGCGGCTGCAGGAGTCGCGGCAGACCGAACTGGAGATACTAACGGACAAAGAAGTCCGAAAAAGTGTCGCAGAGCTGGGGATTCGCCTGATAAACTATGAACAGGTCAGCGTATCGGGCAGATAAACACGGCCACTGCAGCAACTGCCGGGGACGCGGCATCCAGTTAAGCAAAAGATGAGCAGCGAAGCCAACATCAAATACTCAATTGTGGTGCCGTTCTTCAATGAGCAGGAGAACATTCCCCCGCTCTACATGAAGCTGACGGAAGTCATGGACGCGATCGGCGAACCGTACGAACTGGTGTTCGTGGACGACGGCAGCCGGGACAGCACCTTCCGCGTGCTATCGGAAATTTTTGAGCACGATCGCCGCGTAAATTTGATCCGCCTGCGGAGAAATTTCGGACAGACACCGGCGCTGAAGGCGGGTTTTGACTTCGCGCGCGGCAGCATCATCATTTCGATGGATGGCGATCTGCAGCACGATCCGGAGGAGATTCCACGCTTCCTGGAAAAAATCGAAGAAGGGTACGATCTGGTGAGCGGCTGGCGCTACGCGCGGCGCGACCATTGGCTAATGCGGCAAATTCCGAGCCGCACCGCGAACTGGATGATGGCCAAATTGTCCGGCGTGGACCTGCACGACTTCGGCACAACGTTCAAAGCGTACCGGCGCGAAATTATTCAAGAGATTCAACTGTACGGCGAGCTGCACCGGTTCATTCCGGCGCTGGCCAGCACCACCGGCGCGAAGATCGTGGAAGTGCCGATCGAAAATCTGGAACGCAAGAGCGGCAAATCGAACTACGGCATCGGCCGCACCATTCGGGTGTTTCTGGACCTGATCATCGTCAAGTTCCTGCTGGACTATTCAACGCGGCCGCTGCAATTTTTTGGTTTGCTGGGGCTGGCGGGCGCGGGAACCGGCACACTGCTCGGCGCCTATGTGGTCTTCAAGAAGCTCTTTTATCACACGGCGGTGATGACCGAGCACGGGCCGCTGCTGTTGCTCTCCATTGCGCTGCTGGTGAGCGGGATACAGTTTGTCTCGATGGGTCTGCTCGGCGAACTGATGGCTCGCACCTATTACGAATCGCAGAACAAGCCGATTTACACGCTGCGCGAAGTAAAAAGCCACCGCAAGGAGCTGGGCGATTCGGCGGAGCAAGCGCGGCCTTCCGGGAATTCCGAGCGTTAATGAATTCGCACCGCCAGCAGCGTTTTTCTCTCCCACCTGCGGTATTCCAAGCGCAATAACCCGATCGAATTTTTCTGTGCCGGAGGATCACTGTGAACCGAGAGCAGTTCTACGCCATCATGAATGGAGAAGGCACGCTGGATTACGAGTTGTACTTGCGCACCAAGGCGCTGCTCGGCTGCCAAACGGAATACGCGGACCTCTGCAACAAGGACGAGCTGCAATTCCAGATCGTGCACCAGGTGGAAGAACTATGGATGAAGTTGATTGCGTACACGCTGCTGGATATTGACGAATACCTGCAGCAAGAAAATACCAATCGCGTGCTGACACTCTTTCGCCGCGTGCATGCCGTCCAGCGCATGATGATCGAACAGATCGAGCTGCTAGAAACCATGTCGCCGAAAGAGTATCAAGCCATCCGCCAGCGGCTGGGCAACGGAAGCGGGCAGGAATCGCCGGGATTCCGCACGCTGCTGAAGATGTACCAGCCGATCTGGAATTCTTTCGAACAGGCGTACCTCGCAAAACACAATCTGACCGTCGAGAAGATTTACGATTCGGAATACCATCACGGCGATGCATACGTGGTAGCCGAAGCGATGGCGGAGTTCGATGAACTGTTCCAGAAATTCCGGTTTGGGCACATGCAGCTCATTCATCGGACCATCGGTTTCGAATCAAAGTCCCTCAAAGGCCGGCCGGTGGAAATTCTGGAAGAAGGCATGCGGCACAAGTTTTTCCCGCAATTGTGGGAGATCCGCAACGAGATGACCGACCGCTGGGGCGCCGCGTACGGCGTGAAGCGCGATCCAATTGGCGGGCACCACTGAGACCATGCGTTGGCCAGGGCGGCAAACACCAGCCCTTGAAGCCGCGCCGCAGGAGAACAAAGTAAGCTTTTAGGCCAGAGTACATAAGCGTCCTTTGTTTCTCCTTGCGCATAGTCGCTTCCAGGCACACTCCAGCCGCGGCGCAGCATAAGGAATATACGGCGGCACCGGGGAAAAGAGTCAGCAATGTGCGACGTGCACAGAGAGCCTTAGGAGTACCAAAATACATTCACGTATGAATGTGCTTAGCTGTGTTCACCTAGCTAAGAATGGCCGCGGATTTTTATAACAGGCCGGTATAGTCACCACGGAAGAAAATGAGCGGCTTGCCGGAGTACAGCTGCGCCGAGAGAACTTCGCCCACCACGATGGTGTGGTCGCCCGCAACGTGTGCGGCGTGCAGACGGCAGGCGATTTGGCAGAGCACACCCATCAGCAAAGGAATGCCGCCGTTCGTCCAGTCGAAATTGATCTGGTGCCTGGCCGATTCCCTTTCGTGCGCTTCCTGCTCCTGCAACGGGCGGGCAAAAAATTCAGACAAATTCTGCTGATCTTCTTTGAGGACGTTGATGCCGAACTTGCGACGGTCGTTGATCATCGGCAACAGATGCGCGCGCTCGTCCACGCACACCGAAATGAGCGGTGGCTCGAGCGAGACCGACGTGAAGGAATTGGCGGTCATACCGTGCACGCGCCGCGGGGCGCACTCGACGGTAACCACGGTCACACCCGTGGCGAACTGGCTGAGGGCGCGGCGAAAATCCAGCGACGTAAGCGGTGCAGACGACATTGATTTTTTGAAGATAGCACAACTCCAGGAACTGCGGCGCGTGGCAGGGTGACTGCCAAAGGCAATAAAAAAGGAGCGGCCATTGCCGGCCGCTCCAGTCATTCGATCGCTTGCCTGCGTGAAGAAGGTGCCTTCCTCAGTGCGGGCGGTCTTTGTTGTCAGAGTTGGGCGGCTTTTCCTGCTTGGGCGGCTTATCCTGCTTGGGCGGCTGAGCTTGCCGCTGTTGTTTTTGCACTTCCTGCTGCTGACGTTGTTGCATTTTTTGCTGCTGCTGGTCGTGTTTGCGTTCCATTTGCTCGAGCTGCTGCTGCTGGCGCTGTTGCTCCTGCTGCTGGCGCTGCTGGTTCTGTTGCTGCTCGATTTTCTGGTTTTGCTGGACCTGTTTTTGTTCGAGCTTCTGGCGCTCCTGATCCTGCTGCTGGCGGAGTTTGTCCAACTGCTGCTGTTGACGCTGCTCCACCTGGGGATTTACGGTCGGGCGCGAAGTGGGCGGCCGATCGTTGAAGTTGCGATTGTTGTTGCCGCGATTGTCGGGTTGCGCCTGAGGCGGCTGATTGGGCTGAGCGTTGGGACGGTTGTTATTCGGCTGCGTCTGCGCTGGCGGCTGCGCCTGTTGTGCCGGACGATTGTTATTCGGCTGGACCTGAGTCGGCAGCTGATTTTGCTGAACCGGACGATTGTTGTTTTGCTGCGCCTGAGCCGGCGGCTGGTTTTGCTGGCCAGGGCGATTATTGTTCGGCTGCGCCTGCGGCTGATTCGGCTGGCCCGGCCGATTGTTCACGCGCTGTCCCTGAGGCGGCAACTGCGCAGGGCGCGCTTCCTGTGCCACGCGAACGTTGTTGCGCGGGACGTTGTTCTGGCGGATTTGTGAAACCGCCACGGGGCGTCCGCCGTTGGCCTGCACTTGCTGCAACTGGCGGTCGACCGGCGCGACAGGGGGCGGAGGCGCGGTCTTGGCGACAACCGGCCGAGCCACCACGTTTGCCGGGGGCCGGACGCGGGCCTGCTGCGAAGAGCCAAGGAAACTGCGCTGCTGCGGAGCCACGCCCGGCGTCATCGGCGAAACCTGAGCCGTAGTAACTTCACGAGCGTCGACGCGCATCATGTTGCGGCCAACCGGCTGCGCCGAAGTAAAGGATTCTCTCGAAGTCGCGGTGACCGCATTTCCATACCGCTGATTCTGGTAAGTAATGTTGGTCACGTTCTTGTTCACATAGACGTTGCGATAGACGTTGGTCACCTGCACGCGGTTGATGATGGTCGTGTTGTAGACGTTCACGCGTTCAACGTAGCGCTCCGTGACGTGATACGACGGGCAGTAAACATCGCGCGGACCGAGTGGGAACCATGCGACACCGCCGCCAACCGCCACACCGACTCCGAAACGCGGACCGCCAACCCATGCAACCAGCGCAGGGGCGTAGACCGGACGAACATAGGCAACGGTCACAACTGCGGGACGCGGCGCGACGGGCACCCAGCCCCACACGCCGCCAACCACAACCCAGCGGCCGTAGTGAAACGGAGCGAAGCCCCAGGGCGCATCATCCACCCAGGTCCAGCCCCACGGAGAAACCCAAACCCAGTGGCCGTAACGATACGGCGCCCACCCGACCACGGTGGTGTGCGGAAACCAGACCGTGCCGTAGTCAGGCGTCGAGCGCCATCCGCCGTAATCGTCGAGATCTTCGTAACCGACAACATCATCGGAAACGTAGCGTGCGGATTGCGAGCGGTCCCAGCGCGAATCGCGGTCCCCACACCAGCGATCGAAATCATCATCGCCGGGGTAGCCTTCGACGTCGGCGCTCAGTTGGTCGGTGCCTTCAAATGTAGCGGACTGCCCGGCGCGAATCGGATAAGCGGAACCGCCGCCGGTGACTTCACCTTGGCCATCGCGCACATTGATGATGGTGGCGTCGCCGTTTTCGTTCACGCTGACGCGATACGACCCGGGACGAAGTACGTTAAACGCCAGATTGGGCGTGTCAATTTCGAGAACCTGGTCCTGATCGAGCCGGCGGACACGAACATTGACACTGCCTTCGGTCAGTCGGATCTGAACGGTGCGATCGTCAAGATTGAGGAAAGAGAAACCGGTTTGCTCGCCGAGCCGAATCGCGTAGGAATCCACGCGAAGTTCCGCGCGGGCACCCTGGTCGGTCCAGAGCTTGTCGCCTGTGGTCATGGGGCGATTGACGACGGCGTTGACCCATTCGTCCGTGCCTGCTGGAGCGAATGAGACCGAGCCACCGGTATAGCTCAGACGCGCCGCGCGAGTCGGCGGATCATCCTGATCGTTGCCCTGCTGGTCCTGATAAGGCGGCTGGTCTTGGCCGAGCGTACGGGATGGTGTGGCTAACAGTGTCAGAGCAAGCATGGCGGCGAGACTGGCCAGCCATGTGGTGCACCATTTTGGGGTAAAGCTGCGCATGTTCGATCTCTCCTGAAGCGCGACGATGATGGTCCAGAGACCGCGCTTGGCAAAACTTTTGGGGAACAGAGCTTGGCTTCCCTTCACACTAACACCGGACCTGTGGCCGGGAGACATCGGGAATTCACCGCGTTTCCTGTGGGGAATCACCCGACTGAGTACCGTGTAGCTAAACGATATAACCCGAAAATGATGGAGGAGTTGCGGCGAGTGGCGAGCTGAAAAATGTGAGAGCCCGCATGAGCAGGCGGGCTCTTGAAAAATCTGGTTCAGATTGCACTCTACTCAGGCATTGCTTAGTGGCGACCTCCGCCATGGCTGCTGCCACCGCCGCCACCGCGAGGACCACCCGCACCGCCTGAGCTGTGCGGACTTCCGCCGCCACCGCGAGGACTGCCGCCACCGCCGCCAGAACTGCGGCTAGGTGCGGAGTAAGATCGCGACGGAGCGGAGCCAGAACGAGACGGAGCGGACGGAGCAGAATAGCTGCGCGGTTGCGAGTTACCGCGATTGCTGCTGCCAAAAGAGGGCTGCGAAGCACCGTGATTCCCATAATTGGGTTGCGGGTAGCTGCGGCCGCCGCCATTGCTGTAAGACGGACGGGCGTTATATCCGCCGGAGCTGCGCTGCGGAGGGCTGTAGGCGCGGCTGTTGCCGTTCGAGTGATTCGGGCGATCGCTCGTATAAACGCCCGCGCCACGCTGCGGCGCATTGTAAGAGCGGCTGTCGCTGCTCCCGCGGTTTGCCCCGTTGCCGCGGGCTCCCCGGTCAGTGGATCCGCTGGCTCCATTGGTCCACGTCGGGCGATCAGTGCGAACCGTGTTGCTGTTGCGCTGAGCGTCGTTGCGCGAATCAGAACCAAAGCCCGCCGGAGCACGGCCGCGATCGGTCGCATTGCCTTGCGCCGACCAGTTGCGCGTGTTACCAGACTCAGCGGGCGCGTTGCGCATGTGCGATTGCGGTTTGTCTTGCGAAAGCTCTCGTTGACGAGCGGACATCCCGGAGTCGTTCGCGCTGTTGCCGCTGCGGCTGCCGCCGAATTGTCCCCTGTTTTGGCCCCCATTTTGGCTGACGTTCGGACCATTCGAATCGGAGCGGAAGCCGCCGTTGTTGCTGGGGCTGCTGCCGTTGCCGCGATTCCCGTTGGCAAAATTGGGACGGTTGTTGTTTGCGGCTGCACCCATTTGCGCAGTGCGACCCATAGCCGGGCGATCGGCGTTGAATCCACCTCGCCCACCCATGTTGTTGTTCCCGCCAAAGGTGCGAACCGGCATGTGTGCTGCAGCTGCTCCTGGAGTAGTGCGCGCCACCACATAGCGATTCTGCACGGCGGCCGAAGGCCGCGCGATGTTGCCGCGATTCGCCGCAGCACCCATATAGCTCTGCCGCGTGGGTGAGAAGTTCGCCCGGTTGGTAACTTGTGCGCCACGCAAGCCGGCATCGGTGAGGTGGTACGCGCCACGGTTGATCGCGTGGCCGCCCACGAAATTGTTCCGCGACGCCACCGTAACCGCTCGCGCGTTGCGCGCATACGCATAGTTAAAGTTTCCACGATTATTGAACACGTTCGTGTTGCGAATAAACGTGTTATGGATATTTACGTTGCGGTAGTAAGAGCCGCTGGTGCGATACCACGGCCGATAGCACTCGCGCGGGCCCAGCGGGAACCAGCCGACGCCGCCACCGAATCCGAATCCTACTCCGACGCCGAAGCCGCCGCCGAGGAAGCCTACGAAGGCTGGTCCGTAAATCGGCCGCGCATAGTAAGGACCTGGGCACCAGCCCCACCGGCTGCCGATGTACGACCAGCGACCGTAGTGATACGGAGCGAAACCCCACGGCGAATAGTCCACCCAGGTCCAGCCCCAAGGCCCGATGTAATTCCAATAACCGTAGCTATAAGGAGCCCAGCCAACACTAACCGTGTTCGGATACCACACCGGTCCGTAGTCCGGTTCCTCATTCCAGGTTCCATTGTCGTCCAGGTCAGAATAGCCCGGCACTTCGCGCGACACGTATTTCGCGGAAACCGAATCGTCGTCGCGGCGGTCACGATCGTTTGACCAGCGATCGAAATCATCCGGAGCCGGCGCGCTGGCTACGAAATAGCTGACGTTGTCCGTTCCGTTGAACTCGCCGCGTTCGCCGGCATGGATGGTGTAGGTCTGGCCGTTGGCCACAACCTGACCTTCGCCGCGTATCGCCGTAACGCGGGTGCCGTCGCCGTTTTCGTTCACTTCCACTCGGAAAGCGCCGGCTTGGGTAACCGTGAAAGCGAGATTCGGCGTATCCACTTCATAGACATCGCCCTGGCGCATTTCGCGAACGCGAAAATTAATGGTGCCTTCCGCCAGGCGCATCTGCGTGGTCTGATCGTCGAGATTCAGGAACGACAGTGCGGTCATGCTCGAAATGTGAATGGAAGCCTGGCCGGCCTGCAGTTCCGCACGCGAATTATTGTCGGACCAAATCTTGTCGCCGATCGTCACCGGACGATTGCGGGTTGCCGCTCCCCAGTCACCCTGACCGCCCGGCTGGAATGAAACACTTCCATCGATGTAGCTCAACCGAGCGACCCGGGATGGGGGATCCTGTTGGGGATCTCCATCGTAGTTCATGTCGCTGCCCGGATCCTGGGGACCTGGGTCTTGATACGTTTGGTCTTGCGGATAACTCTGTGGCGGCGCATCTTGCGCGCGCAGCCCGGCCGTGCCCACGGAAAGCAGACCAACGAAGGAAAGTGCGAGGAACCTGGATGATCTCAAAATCATTTGGGTGCTCATTGCCAACATCCCCTGACTCGGGGCGTGAGGTTCGCGCCTCGCCGGAAGGATATGACCCTCTCGTAAGGATAGAACACCGGGATGGAGGGAAAGTTGCAATTCCGGAGCCGCGCGCCTGAAGTACTAGAACTATAAATAAACTGCCCCGAATCTGGCCCTTAGGACAGGCGCAAGGCCTAGGAAACATACCCTACACTCCTGCCTTGTGGGCACAAGCCCCCTTTGGGAGAATGCATGGGTATGAACTCGAAGTGGTTTGGCGGAGTGGCGCTGGCCTTGGCGGCCGCAGTAGCCAGCCCGGCGCAGCAATGGCGACAGGTAGGACCGGCGGGCGGGACGGTGATCTCGCTCGAAGCCGATCCGCGCGATGTAAACAAGATTTATCTCGGCACGTCCGACGGCCACGTCTTTTTCTCAAGCGATGAGGGCCAGCACTGGAATCTGCTGAGCCGCATCGGCACCGGCCAGGACGACGTCATCACTCACATCATTGTGGACCCGCGCGATTCGAAGCGCCTCTATGCGAGCACCTGGACACTTTATTCGGGCGGCGGCGGCGTGTATCGCAGCGACGATTCCGGACGCAGCTGGAAACTGATTGGCCTTCCCAAAGAGACGGTGCGGGCATTGGCGCAATCGCCGACCAACCCGAAACTTTTCGTAGCTGGATCGCTAACCGGTGTCTATCGTTCAAATGATGACGGCAACACTTGGGAGCGCATCACTCCCGCGGCCCACGAAGACTTGCGCAACTTCGATTCACTGGCGTTTGATCCGAACGACGCCAACACCATTTATGCGGGAACCTATCACTTGCCGTGGAAAACTACGGACGGCGGCAAGAACTGGACGTCGATCAAAGCGGGCATGATCGACGACTCCGACGTGATGACCGTCATCGTGGATCCGGCAAACCCTTCGAACGTGCACGCGACGGCTTGCTCCGGCATTTATCGGAGCATGGACGCGGGGCAGAACTGGAAGCGCTACGGCGGCATTCCGTTCATCTATCGGCGCACTCAGCTGATTCGGCAGGACCCGAAGAATCCGGATACGCTGTACGCAGGAACGACCAGCGGCCTTTGGAAGACCACCAATGAGGGCGCGGACCAGTGGAAGCGTTTGACTCCGTTGGACTGGGTGGTGAACGCGGTTTTGATAGATCCACGCAATCCGCAACGCGTCATTATCGGCACGGAACGTGAAGGCGTGCAGATCAGCGAAAATGGCGGAGCAACTTTCAGCGCCGCCAACGCGGGCTTCCATCATCAGCGCGTTCTCGACGTCGCGATTGACCGCGAACATCCGGATCATGCACTGACCGTACTGACATTCGATACGAATGCATTTCTTGCCACCAAGAACGGCGGCGCAAGCTGGACCACCCTCGGTCCCGGACTCAAGCGCACGGATCTGCGCCACGTGTATGCCATGCCAACCGGCTGGTGGGCCTCGCTCGCCAACGGCGGCTTGATGAAGTATGACGAGACTACGAATAAGTGGGTGAAAGCCGGCCTGTTTGTGCCGGAAGCACCTGCGGTTGCGCAGACCAGTGCCAAGACGACGGTGAAAGGAAAGAAGCCCGCGCCGGTTGCCAAGAAGCCGCTGCCTAAGAAAGTTGTTCCGCAATTGCTGGCTTTCCAGGTGAATGAACTGACGTATGGCGGCAGCAAGTGGTTTGCGGCCACGACTGGCGGCGTTCTGATTTCGACCGACAAGGGCGCGACGTGGAAGCACGCAGCGTCCGAAGCGTTGGTGAAGCTGCCGGCACAGTCGCTCGAAGCTTCAAACGACGGCTCACAAGTGTGGGCCGTGTCGCAGAAGAATCTCCTGTACTCGGCGGACGGCGGAGCGCACTGGGATGCGAAGGAACTTTCCTTTGCGTCGGCCGGCAACCTGCGCCTGCGCCGCATGGACGACGACAACTTGTTCATTACGACCAATATGGGCCTCTACACTTCGCGGGACGCGGGCCGCAACTGGAGCCGCGCGGACATTCGCGATTTGCAGTTCCAGGATGCAGCAGGCGCGGGCAACGCGCGGCTGGCCGCGTTGCAACGGCGCGGACTGGTTGCATCGTTTGACAGCGGCAAAACCTGGCAGCGCGTAAACGATCCGTTGGCCGAAGGCTACTTCCCTCTGGTGCGTGCGAACAACAGCGGTTCGTTATTTGCCGTGTCGGCGACGGAAGGGCTGTTTACGCTCGAAGCTGGCGCACGTTCGGCGAGCGAAGCGGTGGGGAGTTCATCGCGGTTGATGCTCGACACGAACACTGCGGAGAAGCCTCGCTAACCAAGAAGCGAATCCGAACCGATCCTCTTTTAACTGGCTCAGCAGCGCCCCGGAAAGTCTCCGGGGCGCTTTTTTTGTGCATTCGCATTGGGTGACCAGGCGTAGCGTGGACGGAAAAGGGTTGATGCCGGAGGCCTTCATTTTTCTTCCGGCGGAAAAGAAATGAGCAGGCGAAGGTCACGGAGGTTGTTGCCGGTGGGGCCGGTGACGATGGTATCGCCGAGGGCGTCGAAGAAACGGAAAGAATCGCTGCGCTCGAAAAAATCCTTGGGATCGAGGCCAGCGTGCTGGGCGCGAGCGAGCGTTTGTCCGTCGGCGACGGCTCCTGCGGCGGGGCTGTTGCCGTCTATGCCGTCTGTGCCAGCGCTGAGAACGACGATTGGTTTGCCGGCGATTTTTTCCACACAGCAGAGAACAAAGGCCGAGTTGCGGCCGCCGAGGCCGCCGCCAGTGACGACGGAGCTGAGTTCACCGTCGGCGATGAGTGCGACCGGCTGATGGGGATTGTCTGCTTGCAATTGTTGGAGCTGAGCGAGCAGTACGTCGGTTGCTTTTTGCACCGGCCAATCGTCGGTGGAGTTGTCGCAGCAAGCGAGGCAGTTTTCGGCTTCGCTAAAGCGATGGGCGGCGTGAAAAAGTTCGTGCATGCCGAGAATGAGTGCAAATTGATTTTTCGCAAAAACGGGATCGGAAACTTTCGGCGTTTCCGGCATCGAGCCGCGGTCTATCCAAGAGCGAAGAGCTTGCGGAAGGCGGTCAAACAAATGGTATTTCGCCATGACGTTTAGGGCGTCGGCGCAAGTGGTGGGATCGGGCAATGTGGGACCGGAGGCCAGCGCCGATTCCCTGCCGACGGGAACGTCGCTTATGGCAAGCGTAATTATCGTCGCCGGGTGAGCGGCTTCAGCAACGCGTCCGCCTTTTACGGCGGAGAGGTGTCTGCGGACTGTGTTGATCTCGTGGATGGATGCTCCGCATGTAACCAGCCAACGATTCACTAGCTGAATGTCTGGCAGCGAGAGCGAAGTGAGGAGAGGAGATTCCATGAGAGCGGAGCCGCCGCCCGAGAGAAGCACTATGACTAAGGTTTTCGGTGAAGAGTTGCGCACCAGATGGAGAGCGGCTGCACCTGCGAGCAGGCTGTGTTCGTTCGGCTGGGGATGGCCGCTCAAAAAGTACTGGAAGCCGGGATGATCGATGGTGGGGGCGGTAGGAGCGGAAACAACACCGCTGAGTTTGGTGCCGTGTGGAAGGATGGCGGCGAGACCGCCGAGCATGCCGTGCGCGGCCTTGCCCACGGCAAGGATACGGAGGTCGGGAAACCGGCGTAGGTCATAGCTGCGGCCGGAGCAGGAGAGAGCGTGGCCGGAGACAGAGAGGCAGCGTTCGATGGCAAGGCGGGGACTTACTGCATCGAGGGTGCGCAGAAAAATGCGATGAGCTAGCTGCTTGGCGTTCGAAAAGGTGCGGTCGGTAAAGTTCCAATCGAACACCGGAGGAGTATAAGACGAGATCGCCGCGAAGAGTCGAGCAGCTATTTTAAAAAAGCCTGCTTAACCCTAGTCGCAGCACCCGAGATAGGCGCGTCACGGTGATTCGAGGGGCAGCCGAGGCGGCGGAGTAGAAGTCTAAGGTTCTCCTTGACAGTCTAGGAGACGGAGCGTATGAATCCCTAGATTGACTAGGAGAAGGTGGAAATGGTGGACCGACAACTGGAGTTGCTGCAAGGGACACTCGACCTGCTGATCCTGAAGGCGGTTTCGCTCGGACCGCTGCATGGGTATGGGGTGCTGCTGCGGATTCAGCAGATATCGAAAGACCGGCTCGAGATTCAGCAGGGTTCACTGTATCCGGCCCTGTACCGGCTGGAGGATCAAGGGTGGATTGCGAGCGAATGGGGCGAATCCGAGAACAAGCGGAAGGCGAAGTTTTACCGGTTGACGGCGGAAGGAAAAAAGAGATTGCAGAGTGAAGAGGAAAAGTGGAACCGGATGGCGGAAGTGATTGCCGGGATTTTGAAGACGACGCCGGAGGAGTTGTGAGCGTTTGGCATCGAGTGGGGGCGTGGGCAGGGGCGAATCTGCGCAGGTCGCGCATGGAGAGCGAAATGGACGCGGAGATGCGATTCCACGTCGAGGCTCGCGCCGAAGATCTGATGCGCCGGGGAATCGCGAGCGCGGAAGCGCTGCGGCAGGCGCGGGTGGAGTTTGGCGGTCTCGAGCAAGCAAAAGAAGAGTGCAGGGATGCACGGGGAGTGACGGTGGTGGACAATTTTGTGCAGGACGTGAAGTTTGGCGCCCGGATGCTCAGGAAGAACCCGGGATTCGCGGCGGTGGCGGTGCTGACTTTAGCACTCGGAATCGGAGCAAACGCGGCGATTTTCACGGTGATCAACGCCGTGCTGTTACGGCCGCTTGCTGTGCAGCATCCGGAGCAGTTGGTGGCGGTGGGCGACCCGGCGCGGGTGCACGCGTGGAGCAATGGAACGCCCCAAACGAATTCGTTTTCCTATCCGTTGTACCGTGAGGTGAGAGAGCAGAACGAAGTGTTCTCTTCCCTGCTGGCGACTTCGCGCCTGGACAACGCGCGAATCGTGCTGGACCAGGGCGCGGAGGACTTGCAGGTGCGAGTGGTGAGCGAAAACTATTTCGAAACGCTGGGAGTAGAAGCACTGATCGGCCGAACGTTCACTAGCGCCGACGGTGGGGCTCCCGGCAAAGATCCGGTGGCGGTCATCAGTTACGCGTACTGGAAAAAGAGGTTTGTAGGAAGCGCGGGCGTGCTGGGAAAGACGGTGCAACTGAACGGTACTCCGATGACCATCATTGGAGTTACGGGGCCAAAATTCCAGGGCGAGGTGGTGGAGGATCAGCCGGACCTTTGGGCGCCGATGATGATGGAGCCGCTACTAATGCCGCAGAAGCCTTACCTGAAGACCGCGAACATCTCGGCGTTGCTGCTGGTCGGAAGGCTCAAACCGGGCGTGACCATGCAGCAGGCCAAGGCCAACCTGGACGGGTTGGTGAGGCGAGCTTGGACTGGACCGCTAGACGCAATCTTGTCGGCGGACGATCGAAATGCCTTGCGAAACGACAAGATCGACGTGCAGGTTTCCTACGGAGGCCGGGGGCTATCGCAGGTAAGGGTCGAGTTCGGGGAGCCGCTGTGGCTGTTAATGGGTATGGTGGGACTGGTTTTAGTGGTGGCGTGCATCAATGTGGCGAACCTGATGCTGGCGCGCTCGGCGGCCAGACAAAAAGAGATGGCGGTGCGGCTTGCCGTGGGGGCAGCGGCCGGGCGGGTCGTCCGGCAATTGCTCACCGAGTCCCTGCTGCTGGCGGCCCTCGGAGGAGCGTTGGGTCTGCTGCTGGCCAAGTGGGGAGCGGTGGCGCTGGTGCGCATGGCAGAGGCCGGTAGCGGAGTAAGAAGTCGGCTGGAGCTCGATTGGCGGGTGCTGGGCTTTACGGCGGGAGTTTGTCTTCTGGCGGCAATGTTGTTCGGACTGGGACCGGCCCTGCGATTCGTCAGAGTGAAAGTCGGCGCTGCGCTCGGTGAAGGCACGCGGTATGCCGGGTCAAGAATGAAAGTGCAGACGGGGCGGCTTTTGCTGAGCGCACAGATTGCGGTAGGAGTATTTGTGCTGATGGGAGCGGGCCTGATGGTGCGCAGCTTGTGGAAGCTGCAGGGAGCGGACCTCGGATACAGCCGCGACAAGCTGCTGTTGGTACGGGTCGACCTAGGCGCGAGCGGATACCAAGGAGAAGCGATCCACCGTGCAACACAGGAGTTGCTCGACCGGTTCGCGGCGCTGCCCGGTGTGAAAGGAGCGACCGCTTCAACCAATGGACTCTACAGCGGAAGTGAATCGGCAGACGTGATTCTATTGGATGGAGCGCTACCGACAAACGGGGACAAAGACAGCGCGGATGATGAAATTGGACCGAACTATTTCAGTACCATCGGCGTGCCCATGGTAATGGGCCGCGAGATCACGCCAGAGGATTTTTCGCGACGCGCCCGTGTGGCGGTGGTGAACGAGACGTTCTCAAAGACCTACTTCGGAGACCGCAATCCACTGGGGCATTCGGTGGGAATACAAGACGCGGACCATCCGAACACACCGCCCTACGAGATCGTCGGAGTCGCCAAAGACGTGCGAGACCGCAGCGTGCGCAAACCGGCAAGGCGGAGAATGTACGCCCCGCTGAACGCAGGCGGATTTGACGAAACGGGAGCAATCAATTTTGAGATTCGCACGGAAAACCCCGGAGCGCTGTTGAATCTAGTGCGGACGACAGTGCTCGGCGTAAATCGAGAGATGAGGATGGACGATCCGGAAACCGCGAACAACCTGGTGGGAGAGACGCTGGGTTCACAGGTGATGGCGGCCCGGCTGTCCGCGCTGTTTGGGGGACTGGTCTTGCTGCTGGTGTGCATCGGGCTGTATGGAAGCATGGCATACAACGTGGCGATGCGAACGAAGGAGATCGGACTGCGCATGGCGCTAGGAATTCCGCGAGCGGCGGTGCTGTGGATGGTAGCGAGAGAAGCGTGGTTAGTACTGGCCGTTGGGGCGCTGGTGGGAGTCCCGGCAGGGATCCTGGGGAGCCGAGTGTTTCAGTCGATGCTGTTTGAGGTGGGCGGAGGGGATCCGGTATCGATCGGGTGGGCGATTCTGCTGTTGATCGGAGTTTGCCTGGCTGCGGCGATTGCACCGGCACGAAGGGCCACGCGGGTGGATCCGATGGTGGCGCTGCGGTATGAGTAAGGCAAAAGCCGCATCAAGCCGCTGCTACAATCGAGAAATCCCCGTTCCGCACGACGGCTGCGCGGCTTACTTCAAGAGTTCTGGGTTCAGGGGGTTTCCCGGGCGCTGCCCCTGGAAGAAGGCGGCGATGTTTTGCGCGGCGGTCAAGGCCATTTTGCCCCGGGTTTCAGTAGAGGCCGACCCGAGATGCGGGGCGAGAACAACGTTGGGGCGTTTTAGGCCGGGGTGGATGAAGGGTTCCTGCTCGAAGACGTCGAGGCCGGCGCCGGCAATTTTTTTGGATTCGAGGGCGTGAACGAGGGCGGCTTCATCAACGACCGGTCCGCGCGAAGTGTTGACCAGGAAAGCGGTAGGTTTCATGCGGAAGAATTTGGGCGCGTCGAAAAGCTGTCGGGTGTCGCCATTGAGGGGGACGTGGAGTGAGATGAAATCGGATTCTGCGAGGAGCGCATTCATTTCTCGGTATTCGGCATTGAGCTGCTTTTCGATGCCTTCAGCGACGCGCTTGCGGCTGTTGTAGATAATCTTCATGCCGAAACCCTGGGCGCGGCGCGCGACCGCCTGACCGATGCGGCCAAAGCCTACGATGCCGAGAGTTTTCCCCCAGACATCGGTACCGCAGTATTGATCGAAATTCCATCCTTGCCAGCTCCCCGCCCGGACATATTGATCGGCTTCCACGACGCGGCGAGCGACGGCCAGCATGAGCGCCCAGGCGAAGTCGGCGGTGGTTTCGTCGAGTACGCCGGGAGTGTTGGTGACGACAACGCCGCGGCGAGTGCAGGCCGGGATGTCCACATTGTCGTAGCCGACGGCAACGTTGGCGACAATCCGGAGCTTGGGAGCGGCGCGGAGCGTGTCTTCACCGACGCGTTCCGTGAGCAGGCAGACCAGGCCTTCTTTCTCCTTGATGCGCTGGAGAAATTCGTCTTTCGGAGGGCGCTCCGGTTTGGACCAGAACTCGCAGTCGCAGACAGACTGGAGGAGAGCTTGAGATTCCGCGTAGAGCGGGTGGGTGATGAAGACTTTGGCTTTCGGCATGGGTGGCTCGTGCTCTTGTTTGGAGAAAATAAGGTAGCACAGAGCGAGCGGGGATTTGAGGATTTGCGGGAGGCCTTGCGAATTACTATAGTGGCGAGAGAAGGAGACCAAGAACGGAGAGGGAAGAAAGACTCATCCTCGCGCAGAGACGCGGAAGCTCTGCGAAAACACTGAACCAGAGAGACCAACGGAGACAGAGAGCGAAAGGAGCGACTTGAATAGCGGAATTCTTGCGGAGATGGAGAAGATAGTGGGCGCGCGAAACTTGCTTTCACGGGCCGAGGATCTGGTTTTGTATGAATACGACGGGTCGGTGGAGAAAGCGCGGCCGGAAGCCGTGGTGTTTCCATCGAGCACTAGGGATGTTGTGGCGATTGTGAAACTGGCGGTGCAGCGCGACGTGCCGATTGTGGGACGCGGGGCGGGGACGGGGCTTTCCGGGGGAGCACTGGCGCGCGGCGGCGGGATCATGCTCGCGTTCGGGCGGATGAACAAGATCTTGGAGCTGGATTTTGAAAACCGGCGGGCCGTGGTACAGCCGGGAGTGGTGAATTTTGATTTGACCCGGGCAGTGGAGCACGCGGGGTTTTATTTTGCGCCGGACCCTTCGAGCCAGAAGTCCTGCACCATCGGCGGAAATGTCAGTGAGAACTCGGGCGGGCCGCACACGCTGGCGTATGGCGTGACCAGCAGCCACGTGACGGGGCTGGAGCTGGTGCTGCCAAACGGCGAAGTGAAACGGATTGGGGGAAAGCTGAGCGATCCGCTCGGTTATGACTTGTGCGGACTGCTGGTCGGCAGCGAAGGGACGTTGGCGCTGGTGACGGAGATTGTGACGAAGCTTTCGAAAAAGCCGGAGGCGATCAAGACGCTGCTGGCGATTTTCGAAACGGTGGATGACGCGACGGAGACGGTGACCGAGCTGACGGCGCGAGCGATTACTCCGGCGGCCTGCGAGATGCTGGATGGGTGGACGCTGGGTGCGATTGAAGATTATGTGCATGCGGGATTCCCGCGGGACTCTGGCGCGGTGCTGCTGATCGAGATTGAAGGGATTGCCGAAGCGGTGGCGGGGCAAGCATTGGCCATCGATGAAGTGTGCAAGGCGCACCACGCGCGAGAAGTTCGAACGGCCAAAGACGACCAGGAGCGCGAGTTGTTATGGAAGGGCCGGAAGACAGCATTCGGCGCGCTCGGAAGGCTGGCGCCGAGCAACTATGTGCTGGACGCGGTCATTCCGCGTTCGAAGCTGCCGCAGGCGCTGCGGCGAGTGGTGCAGATCGGAAAAGAATCAGGGCTGCAGGTGGGGAATATTTTTCATGCGGGGGACGGGAATTTGCATCCGTTAGTGTTGTTTGATCCGCGGAAGCCGGAGGAGTTTCGCGAGGCGGTGCGCGTTTCCGAGGAGATTGTGCGGTATTGCGTTTCGATTGGCGGAGCGCTGACCGGCGAGCATGGCGTGGGGATGGAAAAAGCGGAGTTGATGACGTTGATGTTTTCGGAGGCGGACTTTGCGTTGATGCGCCGTGTGCATGCGCAGTTCAATCCAACCGGGCTGCTGAATCCGGGAAAGGTATTTCCAATGGGGAAAGGCTGCGGGGAGACGCGAGTGAGGACGAGCCCGCTGGCCAGCCACGCGCCGTCGGCGGTGCCGGCGTGAGCGCACCGGCTGGAGTTTCGGGGGCGGCCGCGGCGACGGCGAAGCTAGAGAGTGTGGTGGGATCGGAGTTTGTTCGCAGCACGGCAGGAGGAATCACCGAGTACGCGATTGATGGCGTCGCGCCGAAGCTGGTGGTACGGCCGCAGAATGCGGAGCAGACGGCAGAGACGGTTCGAACGGCGCTAGAAGAAAAGTTGGGCGTGATTGCGTGCGGTGCGCGGTCGGCGGTTGGCGTCGGGATGCCGCCGACAAACTATGACCTGGCTTTGGACATGACGCGCGTGACGGGGATTGCGAGCTACGATGCCGGCGACTTGACGATCAGTGTCAATGCGGGGATGCCGCTGTCGGAGTTGGCGCGGGTATTGGCGGAGAAAAAACAATTTTTGCCGCTGCAGGTGCCGTTTTTTGAGAGGGCGACGGTGGGCGGAGCGATTGCGGCCGGGCTGGATTCGCCGTTGCGGCATTTTTATGGAGCGCCGCGAGATTTTTTGATCGGCGCGGAATTTGTGGACGGGACCGGGGCGCAGGCCAAGAGCGGCGGGCGCGTGGTGAAAAATGTGACAGGCTACGATTTTCATAAGCTGCTGCATGGGTCGCTCGGAACGCTAGCGGTGATTACGCGATTGAACTTTCGGACCTATCCGCTACCGGTGGCGCGACGAGGATTTTTGGCGTCGTTTGCGGATGATTTGGCGGCGCTTGCGTTTGCGAATGAGGTGGGGGCTTCAGCGTTGACGCCGATTGTGCTGGAGATGCTTTCGCCGGAGTGCGCGGGGCTATTGTTTGCACAGTACGCGCCGTTTGCATCGTTTTGTGCTGCGCAGAACCGGCGAGAGTGGACGGTCTGTCTGGGATTCGAGGGGAGCGGCGAAGTTTGCGAGCGGTATGCGAAAGAGCTTTCGCGGATGGCGCGCGAGGCTGGGGCGCAGAATGCGGTGACGATGCACGATGAACAATTCGCGGCATTGTTGGAGATTTTGCGTGAGGCGCCGGTGGCCATGCGGGATGCCGCAGCGGAAGCGGTGGTGATGCGATTTGCGGCGCTGCCGTCGCAGCTGGCGGATTTGCTTCGTGCGGTACGGAGTTTTGCTGGGTCATCGTGGATGACGGCGCCGGTTCTGGTGCGCGGCGGATCGGTAATGTACCTGGCCCTGTTGCCACGCGCTGGAGATGAGACGGCATTGCGCCAGATGGAATATTTCTGGAAGAGCGTGGGATCGTTGCGCGGGAAATTGGAATTTCGGGGGTCGCTGGTGTTCGCTGCGGCGAAGTGGAAGGCGGCGTTGAACGTGTGGGCGCACGTGGAGTTTGACTCGGAAATGGAACGGCGTGTGAAAAAAGCATTTGATCCGAACGGGGTGTTCGCTCGCGGGCGGTTTGTAGGAGGTTTGTGACAACGTGAGCGGGACAACAGATTCAGAGAGACCAACGATTCCCGGACTACGGCCAATTTATGAGGATTATTCGCGCTGCGTGCATTGCGGGCTGTGCCTGAATCATTGTCCTACCTACAAGCTGTGGCATCTGGAAGCGGATTCGCCGCGCGGTCGAATTTTTCAGATGATTCGCGTGAACGACGGCCAGGCCCCCGTCAACGCGACTTTCGTCGAGCACATAGACAAGTGTCTAGACTGCCGGGCGTGCGAGACGGCGTGTCCATCGGGCGTGGAGTACGGAAAACTGGTGGAGTTCGCGCGGGCTCGGATTGCGGCGGAGTACCAGCGGCCATTTTTTTCACGAGTGGCGCGAAATCTTGCGTACCGCTGGCTGCTGCCTCACCCGGGGCGTATTGCATTTTTTGCGCGGCTACTGCGGATATACCAGACCTCAGGATTGCAACGGCTGGCGCGCAAGACCGGCGTGTTAAAGGCGATGGGACTCGGCGAGCGCGAAGCGTTGCTGCCGCGCGTAGACGACAAGTTTTTCTTCCGCCGGCTGGGAAAGACGTTTGCGGCGGCAGGAGAGACCCGGGCGCAAGTGGCATTCTTTGGCGGATGCGTGGCGCAAGTGACGTTTGCGGAACTCAATGAAGCTACGATCCGCGTGCTGACAGCGAATGGTTGTGAGGTGACGGTGCCGCGGCAGCAGGTCTGTTGCGGGGCGCTGGCATCGCACGCCGGGGATCGCGAAGCAGCGCGGGGAGTGGCGCGCCAAAATTTGAGTGCGTTTGGTGGTGACGAGTTTGATGCGATTTTGACCAACGCGGCGGGGTGCGGCTCGACGCTGAAGGAATATTCGCACCTATTCTCCGCCGAAGAGCCGGAGTATGAGGCGGCAAAGGAATTCGAATCGCGGGTGCGGGATGTGACGGAATTTTTGAACGCGCTGGGACTGGTAGCGCCGATGAAGGAGATTGCGACACGGGTGACCTACCAGGATTCCTGCCATTTGTTGCACGGGCAGAAGGTGCGCGAGGCGCCGCGCAGGCTGTTGAAGGCAGTGCCGGGTATTCAGCTGGTCGAGCTTCCTCATTCGGAAATCTGCTGCGGGTCCGCGGGTGTGTACAACATTACCGAGAATGAAGCATCGATGGAGCTGCTTGCTGAAAAAATGAAAAACGCGGCGTCCACCGGCGCAGAGACGATTGTTACGGCGAATCCGGGATGCCTGCTGCAAATGCGGGCCGGCGCGGAAATGCACAAGACCGGGCAGAAGGTTTTGCACGTGATGGAACTGCTGGACCAAGCGATGGACGATGCCAGCGCAAGATAGCTCGATTCAACGTTCGCCGATCAGGTAGCGACAGCCGCGTGGGCCCATGCGGGCGGAATGCGTGACGCCGGCGGGGACATCGCAGCGAGCTCCGGCCTGATAGGTCTTCGCATCGCCATTGAGTACCAGAGTCATTTCGCCGCTTAGAATGATGTGCGCGGTTTCCTCGGCGTGTTGGTGATCGGGGTAGAAAACGTTCGGGCCGTCCTGCCAGACGTAAGTGTGACCAAATCCCTCACGCTCTAAACCTGCGGCGAGTTCGTTCTCGTCCATCTAGCAATCATCCTTGGCAATCGCCCACGTCAATAGGATACGCCGGTAAATCAGCTGTTTCTTCACGACCCGATGAATTCTTTGAGCTGGAGAAATTTCTTGTAGTGTACAAACAGCGACGCCCTCCTCGCTTCCGTTTCTGGCAACGGAAGGAGAAAGGCGCACTGTCTTCAGGAGAGAAGATCGTTAGAAATCGGATGCCGGATTTACAGACCTGAGCCGGGGGCGTCGGCTGGCGGTGGAGGCGGCGCTCCGCCCCTCTGATGATGGCCGCGCTTGCCCATTCCTGCTGGAGCATCCTTCACGGTGTAGTCGGAAGGAACGGAAAAGAGCGCGGCGGCGGGAGCGGTACGCTGAATGTTGGTCACCGTGTAGGTGGATTCGCCGACGAAGGGGTCGGAACGTTTGCTTTGCACAATCATCTGCAAATCGGACGAATACCACTCTTCGTTGACGATGGTAACCGGCTTGTCGTTGCCCATGTGGCCGGCGGGAATGGTGCGAGTGTAGCGAGTACCTTCGGCAAGAACTCCGCTTATCGTTTGTGAGCCGAGCGATTCCTTGGTCACGTTGGCTTTATCTGGACGGTTGGCCCAAGCCTTGGGAGCGTCGGGTTCGGCTCCGTTGGTACTGGCTGTTTTGTTCGGACGTGGCGGCAACTTGTGAGCAATCTTTTTATTGGCGTCGAGAATGTAGCCGGTGCCAGCGACCGGGTCGTGAATGAAAACCAGCGATTTCGGCGTACCGCTTGCGGCTAAAGGACCAATGGCCGGAAACGTGGTTTCCCTGCGGACGCGGCCCTGAGCATCGCGATACATGGTGGTTTGCACTTTCTGCGAAACCTTGGTGCCATCCGCCAAGGTTCTGTTGGATTCGCCAACAGCCGTGGCGGTGAAAGGCGCGCCGGTCACCACTTTTCCGCGGTGCATGCCGCCAAAGCCAAGCAGTTCCATGCCGAAAGAACCGGGACCAAATCCGGGGCCGCCCGGACCATGCATGCGGCCACCAGGAGGAGGCGGCGTCGAATCCGGCTCGGGATTCTGCGCATAAGCGCTGGCGGCGAAAAGTACCGTCGCACCCAAAGTCAAAAGCAACCTGCCATTCACTCTCATTCTTAGCTCTCCTCTTCTCTCCCTTGGCTCTCTTTATTCCCCGGATCCTACTGCGTTACGGCTTCGCTTGAAGCATCCTGATGGAGACGGACGGCCAATGGCTGTCCGTCCTCTCCAACCAGAAAATCGACATCCACCCACTCCGTGGCTTGTTCCGGCGCCACGGGCAGACCGAATTGCACCAGGGCTCCGCGTTGCACACGTGCTTGCAAAACGGACTCGTCGGAAGAGGCGGTAGGCATGCTGCCGGGGAGCTGAGTGAAATCGCCGGTGTCGTAGTCCGCTGTCAGAAGCGATGCGTCAAGCGTCGGCTCGGGATTGACTTGGGCAACGGCCGCAACTTGCGGCGGCGCGGTGTCCGTGTGTCGGGAAATTCCGTCGCGCCAGTGCATCCATCCAATCGCAGCCGCTAGCGCGGCCGCCGCGGCGAGCGCCCAGGTGGCGACGGCCACCGTGCTACGCGGAACGCGCGCCTCGCGGCGAGTGCGCAGTTCCTGCTTCAGGCGCATCTCCACACGGGCCGGCGCTGATTCAAGTCGAGTGTGCTCTTGCAGCAGGCGAAGATCCTGTTTCAGCTCGCGCCAAGACTCAAGCATGGCAAAACAACGGGCGCAGTTTGCAGCGTGCTCCGTGGCCGCCGCGGCTTCTTCCGGCTGGGCATCAGCGCGATCCACGTCCAAGCCTGACAGTTCGAATTGTTCACAGCTCATCATCGTCGTTACTTTCTTCGCTGTTACTTTCTTCACCGCTCGCTACGTCCTTCCGCTTCCTTGCCCGAGGCCTACCGTGCGCCGGCACTGGCTCGACGCGGCGCATCGCGCAAGAGTTCAAGCTTCGCCAGCAACAAAGCACGGCCCCGGTGCAAGCGGGACCGAATCGTTCCCACCGGACAACCGCAAGCCTGCGCCGCCTCTTCGTAGCTCATTTCTTCCAGTTCGCACAGCACCACGGCTTCGCGGAACTCCGCCGGAAGTCCGAGTACGGCTTCCCGCACCTGCTCGATCCGTTCACTTTTCTCGGCAATCATCATTGGCGTCAGAGGATCCTCAGGCTCTCTCCAGGTGGTTCCGTTTGCATTTATCGCGTCCAGCGAATCCTCCCGCGGCAACCGTTCGAGGTGCTTCATCACACGGTTGCGTGTAACGCCAAACAGAAACGCGCCCAACTCGCCGCGATCCGGCTGAAACTTTTGCGGCTCCCGGATCAAAAGCAGAAAGACTTCTTGCACTACCTCTTCGGCTGCCCAGGGAGAACCGGTCATGCGCAAGGCATAGCGGTAGAGCGGCGTCTGATGTTTCTGGTAGAGAGCGAGGAATGCTTGTTCGTCCCCGCGCACCGCCCGCTTGAGCAGCGCAGGCTCTTTCTCGTCCAAGATTTTCATCACTCGGGTTAGACGCCTCGCCGCTCTCTAATGGGTATTCCGCTGCGGTCGGAAAAAAGTTCCCCGCAGGCTTCGCGCAGGACGAATATAAGGCGAAGACTGAGGTTAGGACTTTGCGGGACGAAACATTTTTGCGGCAATGCGGGTCACCAACCGGCGAGGCACCAGACGTTCGCCGTGGGCTCCGAGATAGTTGCCGAATCCGGAGATTAGATAGCTCCTGCCAGCCGCCAGGGCTTTCAGTCCATTGCGGGCGACCGTTGCGGCGGACTGCTCGCGGCCCCTGGAGTGTGCGGGGTGGCCGGCGATTTCATGGAATTCCGAGGTGGTGGAGCCGGGGCAGAGCGCGCAAACGCGAATGCCATAGGGTCGCAATTCCTCGCCGAGGCCTTCGGCAAGGTAAAGGTCGAAAACTTTCGTTGCGGCGTATGTTGAGATGTAGGGAACAGCCTGAAAGGCAGCAGTGGAAGCCACGATGAGGATGTCACCGCTGCGGCGGGTAACCATGAGCGGAACGAAGAGTCGAGTGAGGTGCAGGACGGCCGTGCAGTTGACTTGCACCATTTGCATCAAGCGGCCGGTTTCCGTCGCGTGGAACTCGCCATATTGGCCGAACCCTGCGTTGTTCACCAGCAAATCGATGACTATTCCTTTTTCCTGCGCGAATTGGAAAATCGCTTCCGGTGCGGCGGGCTGGGCCAGATCGGCAACGAATATCTCGGATTGAATCCTGTACTTTGCCGAGAATTCCTGCGCCAGCACCCGCAGGCGATCTTCTCTACGGGCGGTTAGGACCAGGTTCGCGCCGCCCGCCGCCAATTCTTCGGCCAGGGCCTTGCCAATTCCCGCGCTGGCACCGGTTACCAATGCCCACTTCCCTTTCCATTCGGCGCTCATCGGGTTCCTTTTGTCGGGGTATCAAGATGGAATTCGTTCGCCGGGTGCTGGCCCTTGATTTGGCGTTTGCGGCGGATCTTCTGGCTTTGGCGGTTCCGGCTTGCCGAGAACCGTGTCTTTTATCCGCGAGCCTTCGTGCTTAATGCGGTCCATAAGCCGGCGAGCCCAGACAAACTCAGCGGCGAGCAGGCCGAGACCAAGCAGAATCACAACCCATCCGGGACCGGGGGTGACCAACATCACGACTCCGGCCAACAGCAAAGTGAACCCGGCCACAATGCGGAAGATACGCCGGACCTGTTCCACCGTTCGAAGCATCATTTGGTTCGCCAATCCCGCGGCAGTTTTGAAGATGGCAGACAACCGGGCGGGAAGCAAGTGAACCGCGAAGAGGATTGCTTCCAGGGAGAAGCGGAACTATGATGCGCGCAATACCCGTCCACCGAGCGGTCTATCCGGAGGTAACCATGCGAACTTGCGGAAAGCACATTACATTGATCATTACGCTGTTGCTGTGGGGCAGCCTCTTGCCGGCGCAGCAAATCGGGAAATACGTGCCGATTAACGCCGGTTCCGATGCAGACCGTGCCATGACCGAAATCAATCTGGCGACCGACCCGGCACAAAAGCTGGCGTTAATCGATAAGTTTGCCGCGCAATTAGGCCAGGGGGACATGGCGCTGGTGGCGAACGAGACCTACGTGAATTATTACATCGCGCAAAAGCAATATGACAAAGCCTTCGAGTACGGCGACAAGTTGTTTGCAATCGATGCGGGGAATTTCAACAACGCGGTGAACATGGTTCGCGCGGCCTCGGAAAAAGGAGATGTCGAGAAGTTGTTGAGCTACGGCGAGAAGGCGCAGAGCATCCTGACAGCCTACAAGGCGTCGGCCCCGCCGGAGGGAGTGGCAGCGGAACGCTGGGAGCAAGACAAAGCGCACGCCATCGAGAGTAATCAGGATAATTTTAACTTTGTGCAGCAGTCGGTATACGGCGGCGCATACCAGACGAAGGATCCTGGAAAGCGTGCTGACCAGCTGTTGCGCTTCGCCAAGATTTTTCCGGATTCGCCGTATGCGATGCAGGCCATGGGCGTGGCAGCGAGCTCCTATCAACAGGCACAAAACACGCCGAAAATGTTGGAAGTTGCCAACGCGATCCTGGCGAAGGATCCGAACAACCTGGGGATGCTGTTGCTGGTTTCGGACTACTATGGCGAGAAAGGCGAGCAACTGGAAAAAGCCGAGAGTTACGCACAGAAGGCCGCAACACTCGCCGACAGCGCTTCGCGGCCTAACGAGGTAACCGAAGACCAATGGAAACAGCAAACCTCACTTCAGAAAGGGCTCGCGTTGAGCGCGCTGGGGCAGGTCAATTTGCAGAAGAAGAACAATGCGGCCGCGGTGCAGAATTTTCAGGCGGCGGCGCCACTTTTGAAATCCAATGACACCAGCTACGCACGCAACCAATATCGCCTGGGGTTTGCGCTGCTGAACTTGAAGAAGATTCCCGAGGCCAAGGCGGCGTTTACCGAAGCCGCTTCAGTGAACAGTCCTTACAAGTCTTACGCACAGGATAAATTGAAGGCGCTACCGGCTACGGCCGCGACCCGCAAGAAGACTTCTTAAATGGAACACCTTGAAATCGAAGGGCTACCGGTGGAACGGGTGGTAACGCCTTCGCCAAACCGCGATGAGGGAATGGCGGAGAGGGTGGGATTCGGACTCTCTTTAAGCCTTGAAAGCCTGTAAGTTGTTGATTCCACGATCTAGCAGAACGGGTAAAAACTGCCAATTCGCCAGACCAAGGTACACGCCGGGTACAAAATTCGCTTTCACTTATTTGTTTCCACTTTACCGATAAGCTCATCAGTTCCGAGAGACTTCAAGTATCGGACCAGCTGCCAACGTTGTGCCTCTGGCAGTTTTGACCACACTGGCATTCCTTTTCTGACGACTCCGCCTGACAGCAGCCAAAATAAAGTGCCGGACGTAGCGTTCTGAACCTCCGGCACGCGCAAGTTCGGTCCGTGCTTTCCTTTTTCACCCGAAGCTCCATGGCATTCCTGGCAGTGATCCTCAAACAGAATCCGTCCAGCGGCGATGGCCTCTGGGTCATCCTGAAGGGGATTCGGGCGGAGCCGCGCCCGTTCCGGGGCCTTTGTCAATTCTGAATAGCGGCGCGAATTTCGAACCTGCTTCTTTTCAATTTCTGTTTGGTTCTGCGTCCAAGAAGGCGAACCGGCAAAAAGAACAGACACCAAAGCCAGGGCCGCCAAATACCGTTTCATGAACGCCCTCCGAACGCTTTCTTGACCATGTCACCAAAACCAGGAATCTCTCGGGCGATCCCCCACCGGATCATGAACTGATGACTATTGCCGTTTAGACCGAACGTAGGAGAAACTCGCAGCGTCCACCCGGAAGGAACGTTCCATGCAAGAACCGGGGCAAAGTATTGGGAAGTCCCGTGGAGGCCGAAGTTGTAACGATCTCCGAGGCCGCCATACATTTCAGCCCCGGCGACGAAATTCTGAGGGCAGAAAGTACATCGCTTAGAAGAAGCCTTCAGCGCAAGAGGTCGACTGGCACCGACGGCATAGCCAAACTCCCAAGGCTCATTTGTCAGATTCTTGACGAACAGAAAGTTTTCGGAAACGTTCCACCCCTTAAGATTGCTGCCCAGGATGAGCTTGAGTTCGACTTCGTTCTTGACCTCATTGCGTGCCTCTGCATTCGGAGTCAAGAAGTCGGACTCCACGTCGTGCCCTTCGATCTCCTTGAGGATTTTGTCCGCGCCGTTTATGTGTTCATACTCGACGTAGAGCACCGGATTGATCCAATGCTCGCGCCTGAGCGGCCTGAAGCGATTTTCCCACCGAATGCCGGTAAAGACTGTGCTGTCATGAAAAGTTGTCTGTGCGTCGAGATAGAATTCCGTTGTCCACCAGGCCGTCGCTCCGTATTCAAATTCCGTCCAATACGCGTGAAAGCTGTTGCCACTACGCTGCGTGGCATAGGTAGAAAAATATTCGATCTCAAGATTTCCCGGTTCCTCGAGGAACTGGTCGTACGTAACGACATATGGGTTCTCCTGAGCGTTGGCTGAACGAGGTAGCAGTGTGGAACAAAGACCCAAAAGAACCGCTAGAGTGGAGCAGCGCACCGACCAGGACATTCAATCTCCTTGAAAGGACTTGCAATAAGGAAATAAGACTAAACTGGTCCGATATGTTTTGCAAGTAAGTTGCAAGTAACTTCGGCGCGGTGGACGCAAAATGGAGAGCAGGTAGCCCACCCGCGAGTTGCAGGAGATTATTCCAAGTCCCGATCTAACGCCAATGGTCCGGTTTGCCGGCACGACTTGCCAGGAATTACTGCTGACCGCCACCCATCTAGCGTTGGGGCGTCGCAATTTACGGAAGCGCCCGGCCGGCACGGGCAAATGCACTCACGAACCTGTAGTGGTACCATCCCGGTTTGAGGAGGGCGAAAGCGTGTCTTTTGCCATCGGCCAGAAGGTAGGGCGCTACCGCATTGAGGAAGAAATCGGTGCTGGCGGAATGGGCGTTGTTTACCGTGGTTACGACAACAAACTGAAGCGCGAAATCGCGATCAAAGTACTTGCCCCTGGCACGCTCGATGACCCCGCCTCGCGCAAAAGATTCCGCAATGAAGCTCTGATACTCTCGCGACTAAACCACCCTTCCATCCAAACCATCTACGATTTTGACACCATTGAAGGGCACGACTTCCTGATCAGCGAATTTGTTCGGGGAACTTCTCTTGATATTCGAACGCGATCGGGGCCTCTAACTGAGAAAGAAGTAACTGGTCTCGGTCTCCAGTTGGCGGAAGGATTGTCGTCCGCACATGCTGCAGGAGTCCTGCATCGCGACCTCAAACCGGCGAATTTGCGAATAATGGCGGATGACCGTCTGAAGATCCTAGATTTTGGATTGGCGACGCTATCTCACGTTGCGACGGCGACGTTGAGCACAGCATCCGGCAGCTTTGCTGAAATTCCTTCAGGCATGTCCGGAACATTACCGTACATGCCGCCGGAACAACTGCTCGGTGAAGCCGTCGACGAGCGCAGCGACATTTACTCCGCTGGTGTGGTCCTGTTCGAGCTCTCTACCGGCCGCCTGCCGTTTACGTCCGCGCTAGTTCCGAAACTCATTAACGCGATCATCCACGAAACGCCGACGGCTCCGCGCACACTCGTGCCGCAGGTGTCGGACGAACTGCAACGAATTGTTCTGAAGTGCATGGAGAAGAAGCCGGAGCTTCGTTACCAATCAGCGAAGGAACTCGCATCAGACTTAAGGTATCTCGGGAACAAGTCAAGCACACAACCTGCACTGCAGCCGACAGAAAAAATGGATCGCCGCTGGCCCAAAGCAGTGATCGTAGTAGGGGTCTCGGCCATGGTCGCGGCAACCGTGCTTCTATATTTTCATTTCACAATAAACAGCAGGGCGGCGGCGCCCAACTTGCGATGGGAAAGGCTTACCAACTTTGATGATGCTGCCGAGGCGCCTGCAGTCTCATCCGACGGCAAACTAATCGCCTTTCTGCGCGGGCCAGGTAGCTTTGGAAGTTCTGTCAATGCCGGGCAGCTTTGGCTCAAACCATTGCCGAACGGCGAGCCTATCCAACTGACAAGAACCACGCTCAGAAAGCAGACCATAAGCTTTTCACGCGACAGCAACAAATTGTATTTCACCCAGGTAGAGGGCCCCTTCGCTTGGAACACGTACGAAATGCCGTTGCTCGGTGGACAAGAACCTAAACTCTTCATGCCGAATGCTACGGGATTGAGCTGGACGGCAAATGACCGCGTTTTGTATTCCACCATCGAGTCTGGCATACACATGAAGTTGGCTACCTCAAACTCTAGCCGGACCGATGAGCGGGACGTTTATGTCCCACGCGACGCGCAGCAGGGGATGGTGCACCGGTCGGCGCTCTCGCCGGATGGAAAATGGGTGCTGGCCGTGGAAATGGATAGCGAATGGTGGAAGCAATGCCGCTTGCTGCCCTTTGATGGTTCTTCGGAAGGACAGTCTGTTGGGCCGGAGGGTTCATGCACGGCCGCTCAGTGGTCTCCCGACGGCAAGTGGATGTACTTCACGGTGGACACGCGCGCTGACGGTTCTCATATCTGGCGACAAAGTTTTCCAGACGGTATACCTCAGCAACTCACCCCTTCCGGTGCTAGCGAAGAGGAAGGTCTGGCGGTGATGCCGGACTGCAGATCGTTGATCACAGCTGCGGGCACGCAACAATCTGCGATTTGGGTGCACGATGCCAAAACCGGCGACCGGCAAGTGACGTCCGAAGGATACTGCTACTTGCCAACATTTTCGCCAGATGGAAGCAAGGTTTACTTTCTGAGGCGAGCAGCTGGCTCACATTCTTATTTCAGCGGCGAATTGTGGGTTTCTGACCTCACAAACGGAAACACGCAGCATCTCTTTCCTGACTTGCTGCTCACTCATTTCTCAATATCGCAGGACGGGAAGAAAGTGGCATTTGCCACGGAGCAAGGTCGAGCTCGATCCGGAATTTGGATTGCGTGGCTCGACCGAACGCAGCCACCTCGGCAATTGACCTTCAATGGAGAATATCGGGTGTTTTTTGGTAGGCCTGGGCAGCTATTGTTTCAGGGTAGGCAATCGGTGTCGAAGATCATGTCGATCAATGAGGACGGCGCCAGTGAAACTCCGGCGTCCTCTGTGGATATCATGCAGTTGCAAAATGTGTCTCCCGACGGCCGGTGGGCTCTGATAGGTGTAACACCGCAGGGGGGACACGGCGACACGAATGTCACGATTATGGTGGTACCGCTAGCCGGAGGGACACCCCTATCGCTTTGTGATAAATGTGCTTTTGGATTCGGTACAGTGCGCTCTTCGCCGCCGCTAATCTCGTGGAGCCCGGACGGACAGTGGATTTACGTACCGCTGCGGTCGTTCACGTTTGGATCATCAAAAACGGCAGCCATTCCCGTCAAGCCGGGCTCTCCGCCTCCGAGCTTTACGAGCGGCTTCGATAGCGAAGCCGATTTTGCTCGCATTCCTGGTGCGCATTTGATCGATCAGAACAATATATTTCCCAGCACCTCGCCGGGTTACTTTGTGACTGCGCGCCATTCGGCCAAGGCCAACCTTTTTCGCATCTATCTTCCAAAATGACGCCTGCGCCCTATGAATCCGGCAGTCACCCTGTTTTTCGGACGTCCACCCAACTTGCCGTTCTGACGGGCTGCCTTGGCGCGTTTGGGCGAAGACTTCTTCGCGCGGCAAGAAGGACAGAACGATACGAGCTTGTGACCTGCACGCTGAACACTTAGGCGCGGGCACCGCGAGCCTTCTTTTCTTCTACGAGCAGAAAAGTGTTGAGGTAGCTGGCCGCGAGTTCCAACCGGAACTGGGCGTTCAAGCCGTGGTCGGGCTTGGGGAACTTGAGTTCAATTCCCGCCTGCTGCAAGAATCCACGAATTTGCTGTGCTTTTGGGTCCGTTAACTTCCAGTGTGCAGGAGTTGCTGCGGTCCACCGCTGTGGTCGGTGTTTCCATGGTCGTCCTCCTTTTGCGTAACCCTGCTTGCTGGGTTTCCAATACTGGTTCCGACAAACCATGCGCGATTTTGAAATTAGCGAGACGGAAGATTGCAGACGTAGATTTCCCAGGAATCCGCTTGAGCGAAAAGCGCGTTTTCCAGCCAAGTGGGCTCAAGACCTTGAAAATAGTTCCACACTAGCCGACTTCTCGTTACCTATCGCATGTCCCGATCTGGATTACTTCCGATTTGCCGACAACTCAGTGCTCTTTGTTGGCGCTACTAATTTGATTCCGCCCGTTAGTACATCCTCGCTCGCCGCCTGCAGGCACAATCGCAAAAATCAGCTAGACCGTTGATGCCTCTGCAACAAGCGATCAAGGCTCCACAGCCCTCCACCCGGCGGGCGAAAACGCCAGTCTGCTAAGTGTCGGCAGAGCCTTGCAGAGTTCTCTCTCACTGTTTCAAGTAACGGAGCGCAACGCATCCTGATTTAAATGGCTTTGACTCAATCAGTTTCAATTGCAATTTCTCGGGCAGGCTGACGCTCTCCATCAATCGCCTGCCTTCTCCAACAATGGTTGGCATAACGACAAAACGATATTCGTCAATCAGGCCAAGCTCCATTAGTTGTGAAGGAACATCTACACCGCCGACCAAAATATCTCTGCCCTGTTCTTGCTTCAGTTTAAGTATTTCGTCGCGAAGGTTCGTACGAACAATTCTGGTATTTTCATCTTCAGCGCTGGCCAACGATCGTGAAAAAACGATCTTCTTCTTGGAGACAAAGGTTTGAGCAAATTCGATATCCGCTTTTGTCTCGGACTGGCTTTTTGCGATATCAGGCCAATAAGGAACCATCAATTGATAGGTTTTACGCCCATAGACGAGCAGGTCAAAATCTCGCAAGAGGCGCGTGTAATGTTCAAGTACTTCGTCATCATCGGGGGGATTGAATTTGGTATGGTCGCAGCAGCCATCCAGGGTAAGGTTGATTGCGTAGATTACATTTCTCATTGAATTGTTTTGACCCTTATCTCGCGCCGCGCTCATGAGAGTTTGACTTACAATGCTCAAAAAGTATGGCGACCAGCGGTTCATAGGAGCCTCACCTGAATCAGCGACAGGGGGCGTACCGCAGAACGACCGCGCCTTTGCCTCGCTTTGCATCGCGACTCAAAGCGCCGAATACACCACCTGCGCAAAAACATCGCCGTTGAAAAAGCCCTTGCCCCACGTGGCGTCCAGGTCCGCAAACGGTTTGCTCGCCGCTATTTCGTCGGCCGATTTGCCGGCGGTTTTCAGTTTTTGCACGCGATCGCGGCACACAACCAGCATGTCGCGGTACTTGGTCAGATCGGCTTTGTTGCCCAGCGGGCCATGCCCCGGAACGATCTTAGTGTTGTTGTCGACCAAGAGGAGAATTTTATCGGCGGCGAGGATCATTCCGTTGATTTTTCCGCCGGTGCTGGCGTCGATGACCGGGTAGAAGCCGTTAAAAAAAGTATCGCCCATGTGAATCACGTTAGCCTTCTGGAAGTGAATGTAGATGTCCGTGTCGGTGTGCGCGGGCTGGAAATGTTGCAACATTACAATTTCAGCGTTGGCGTGCAATTCTTTGCTGCTGCTAAAGGTCTGCTGCGGCAAAGCATCCGCAGGGGATGCCGGAAAGTGCAAGCCCATAAGCGCGCTGTCGTGTGGCTCTGCCATGCGGGTCTTGGTGTTGTCGTGGGCCAGCACTGTGGCGCCCGCGGCGTGCAGATTGGCGTTATTGTCGGTGTGG